>OGRT01000010.1_pt1 | contig 211613 bp, 164 predicted proteins | sample 1553581 | NCBI WGS metagenome assembly OGRT01 (sample SAMEA2580113, study PRJEB22360) | human gut metagenome | biome: human gut; feature: human-associated habitat; material: faeces | place: Denmark | collected 2008/2010
GGACCCCCTGCTCCCAAAGCAGGTGCGCTAACCGGACTGCGCTACACCCCGTTTTGCAATCCCTTTATTGTCGATTGCGGTGCAAAGGTAAGCATTTATTTTTATCCACCAAATATTTCGTGTTCTTTTTTAATTGTTTATTTTCGCATCTGTTTAATTACAAGATTTAAAGGAAAGGAGGTGAAACAGCAGAAAGAAGGACAAGCAGACATGAACATATTGCTAGCCAATATGTTATAATATAAACGTATCAACATTAAAAATAGTATGATAATTGCCTATACACGAACATATTCAAACAAGCAACAAAGTGACAATCAAAAAAACGCGATTGAGCAGTTTGCCGCGAACAATAACATGACTATAGACAAATGGCATAAAGATACACGAACAACATCCTCACGACATAAGAACAGGCTTGAAGATATTATAAAAAATATGGAGGCCGGCGATACATTAATTGTAGCCGATGTCACACGCCTGAGCCGGAGGTTGATGGAAATTATGCATTTGATATTATTATGTATTGAAAAAAAGATCACTCTTTACTGTCTCAAAGAAGGGTATACTTTTGAAAACAATGTCGACAGCAAAACGTTAGCATTTACTTTTGGGCTCGTCTCGGAAATTGAAAGCAAACTAATTTCGACACGGACAAAAGAATCGCTGGAAATTACCAGAAGCCGGGGCACAACCCTCGGACGCCCGAAAGGTACTCCCAAAATGGACCACCTACTTGCGCAGAAAGAACAGATAGAAAAGGAACTCAACGAAGAAAATGCTACGTACGCCGAACTGGCCGAGTATTACCAGGTATCGCTCAGTAGCTTTAAAAAATTTGTCAGAGATAATATTCCGCCGTCACTTCCCGGACGAAAAAGAAGAGGAAGAAAACAGGCTGAGTAGTACAAATAAACGAAGGGGAATTGAAACAAATCGACAGGCTTACGTTTCAATTCCCCTTTTTATTAATATCTGTCAGAGATATTATTTTTCTATCCGGATACGGGCGTCTACCGCAAATAATTCCCGGTCGGTTGCAACCAGCGGGTTAATATCCATTTCTTTTATTTCAGAAGCAAAACGAAGCAAAGTGGAAAGACGAACTATAATGTCTGCATATTGTTGCTCGTCGATACCTTTCTGCCCGCGTGTACCTTTAATAATCGGATAACCGCGTAAAGAACGAATCATTGAAAAGGTCTCGTCATAGGATAACGGAGCCAGGCCGTAAGAAACATCTTTCAGTACTTCGACAAAAATACCTCCCAGACCGCAAAGGATTACATGCCCGAAACCTTCCTCATACTTCGCTCCGAGGAACAACTCCTGCCCTTTCAGCATAGGCTGTACCATAATTGCCGTCACATCCGGCAGGCGCATCATACGTTCAAACTCAAACAACAAGTGCTCCTCACTGCGGATATTCAGGGCTACACCGCCAATATCACTTTTATGTACAGGACCGACCACCTTCGCCACAACAGGGAATTTTACACGTTTGGCAAAAGCAATCAACTCGTCTTTGTCGGTCGATGTAAACTCTTCCACCAATGGGATATTGGCAGCACCCAACAGCGTGCGAACCTGTTCGGGAGCCAGATAACCGTTAGATGGCAACTGGTCGATGATACGACGCACTTCGGGCACATTGACACCATATAATTGTATATCGGTACTCATCGGCTTCGGCGTATTGATCACACGGGAAAGAGCCGTACCCAAAGTCACCTCGTCCGAGAAATTCACATGTCCCTTTTTCACAAAGCTGCGCACTTCCGGGCCGGCAGTTACGATAGAAGGCAATACCGGGAAGATTGGTTTCTTACACTCTTCCATTTTTTTATGAAGCACTTCGTATGTATCATATAGTTTCACCAGGCCGGGACTTCCGAAAATAACCATCATCAAATCGACTTCCTCAAACTTATTCTCACAGAAGTCTATTGCCGTAGCCAGATGCTCCGGTGTTCCCGTTCCGATAATATCAATCGGATTGCTAACGGCTGCCCCGGGATATAACTTGGATTTCAACTCGGTCGCTATCGGACCTTCCAGGTTGGGAACGTTCAGACGGCCTTTGGAAAGAGCATCCGCCAACATGACGGCAGGGCCTCCGGCGTGTGTAATGATTGCACAGTTTTTTCCTTTTACCTCTTTCAAGGTGAAAATACAAGCAACCGTCGTTAGCTCTTCACGGCTGAAACAACGTACGATACCGGCTTTACGGAACAGAGCCTCCACAGCCGAATCCGAACTGGCAATCGCACCGGTATGCGAGGAAGCAGCACGCTTGCCCGATTCGGTGCTTCCAGCTTTGATGGCTGCGATATGACAGCCTTTGCGAATCAGCGAAGCGGCATGATACAATAATTTATCGGGATTCTTAATCTGTTCGATATAAAGCATCTTGATTTTGGAATCGAGCACAGGGTCAAAGTTACGGTCCATATACTCAATCACCTCCTCTACCCCAATCTGCTTGGAGTTGCCAACCGACCATACAGAGGAGAAACGCAAACCTTTTGTCAATGCCGATTCAATGATGAAAAGCGCCGTACCGCCGGAACTGGAGACGAAGTCGACTCCGTCGGGATGAAATTCGGGGATAGGCTGTGTAAACACTCCATGAAAATTCATATTCATCAGTCCGATACAGTTCGGGCCAATCATGGAGGCACCTGCTTCGTTCACACTATCCAGCATCTGATTTTCGAGGATAGCCCCCTCGTGGGTCTCTTCGCCAAAGCCGGCGGAAACCACGATAAATGCTTTTACATTCTTCTGTTTAGCCAGGATATCAACAGCTTCGGGACATGAAGGACCGGGAATCGATATGATAGCCATTTCCGTATCCGGAATATCCTGCACGGAATGATACGATTTCAGACCTTGCACGTCGTCTTCCCTGGCATTCACGACATACAGTTCTCCTTTATATTTGCCATCAAGGAGATTTCGTACCAAACGCCCACCCGGCTTGTGTACATTATTCGAGCCGCCTACTACGACTATGCTCTTCGGGTCGATTAATTCTCGGTTAATCATAACACTTTGATTATTTTGATTCAATGAACAGGAACAAATATAGCTTTTTTATCCATTTATCCATCGAAACAGGGGTTATTTATTTACATTTTGCACATTCTGAGCACAACCAGTCGCACCAGGCATCCATGCCGTCCCCTTTTGTTGCCGACACTTCAAACACCTGCAAATGATGGTTCACCTTTAAAGCATTACTCTTCAAGGTCTCTATATCGGTATTCAGATAAGGTGCCAGATCTGTCTTATTGATTACGCAAACATCGGCTTCTGCAAAGATGTGCGGGTATTTCAACGGCTTATCGTCACCTTCGGTCGTGCTAACGATAACGACTTTCTTTGCTTCGCCCAGGTCGAACATGGCAGGACAAACAAGGTTACCGACGTTCTCTATGAAAAGTATCGAGTGATCGGCCGGCGCCAGATGCTTGACTGCGTGGTTCACCATATCGGCCTCCAGATGGCAGCCGGTACCGGTGTTGACCTGGAAAACGGGAATATCCAGTGCGGCAATGCGGTCGGCATCATTAGAAGTCTGTTGGTCTCCCTCGATGACATACAAAGGGAGTTTGCCTTTCAGGCGGCGCACGGTTTCCTCCAGCAACGTAGTCTTTCCGGAACCGGGCGAACTCATCAGGTTCAGGCAGAAGATTTCCTTTGCCTCAAAATAACCGCGGTTGCGCTCCGCCAGCAGATTGTTCCGCCGGAGTATATCCTGTTCAAGAGTTATTACCTTATCCTCATCGTGATGGTGATGATGATGTTCATGGCCATGTTCATGATGATGGTCGTGTTCATAATGATGATGGTGTTCTCCACACCCGCAAGTTCCACACATAAGCGTTTTGTATTTATTATTTAATAACAATAGATTTTACACGAAGTTCTTTTCCTTTAATGATTTTAACACAATAGGAACCGCATGCCGGGCAAGGCGTGAACAGAGTCTCCATCGGGAAAGTCTGCCCGCAGCCGGTACATATGCCCTCGCCGTCAATGATATGGCGGACAATCGAAGCATGTTCGAGCAGGGAACCTTTCACTGCGCTTTCCAGTGCGAAATCAAGCGTATGCAATTCCACACCCGCCAGGCGGCCGATTTCCAGTTCCAGCTCCTCGACGGCTTCCGAATGACGGCTGCGCGCCTGTTCTTCGGCCAGTTCTACGATACTCTGTGCAATAGACATTTCGTGCATAATCAGTCTTTTTTATTCCGGGAAGCGGCAATGGCCAGCTGGCCGACGGCAACTCCCCCGTCATTACATGGTATACGGCCCGGGACGTACAACGGGATACCTTTTGCGGCAAATAAACGTTGCAACTGTTCCGTCAACCTTTTATTTTGAAAACAGCCGCCGGAGATAACCACGCGGGTCGCTCCGGTCTGTTGCAGATGGCGTGCGGCCTCGTCGAGCAGCAGGAAAGCCATCGTATTATGGAACCGGGCAGCCAGGTCACCGACGGAGACTCCGGAAGCCCAATCGTTCAACAGTCCCTCAAACAAGGGGCGGAAGGATATAACACCTTCCTTTATTATAACCGGATAACGCGCCGACTGTTCACTGCCGGCTGCCTGCTCCAGTTTTACAGGAGCCTCGGCCTGATGGGTCGACACGTCGCACAACCCCAAGAGGGAGGCGACGGCATCAAACAGCCGGCCGGCACCCGAGGTATAGGGCGTATTGACTCCTCTCTCCATCATCGTCATCAGCAGGCGGATTTTATCCGCACCTACCCGTTCGGAAAAGCCTTCCGGGAAACAGGCGGAATCTCCCCAATAATGCCACAGATAAGCGACGGCCATCCGCCAGGGTTCCACTGCCGCCTTATCGCCACCGGGCAGCGGGACATATTCAAAATGCGAGAGACGGCGGCACTCTTTGCGGTCGCAGAGGAAGAACTCGCCTCCCCAGACCTTTCCGTCGTCACCCAGCCCCGTCCCGTCCAGGACGATGGCAATAACTTTCTCATGCAAGCCATATTCCAGCATGCAGGCTGCCGCATGGGCGTGATGATGTTGTATTTTCAGCAGAGGCAATCCGGTACGTGCGGCGACGCGCTCCGCTTCCTGCGATGAGAGATAATCAGGATGCATGTCGCAAACCAGCACAGAAGGGGTAAAACGGAAAAGATGCCGGAAGCGGTCCAGCGATTCCGTGTAGAAGCTAAATGTCTCCCAGTTCTTCAGGTCACCGATATACTGGCTTTGCAGAATGGTATCCCCTTTTCCCAGGGCAAACGTATTTACTTTCTCCGCACCGAAAGCCAGGATACCTTCCACGGGAATGTCGGCAAAGAATGGCTCCGGTACATAGCCGCGCGAACGGCGCACCAGGCAAGGTTGCCCGCCGCAAACCTGAAGGACTGAATCGTCCACCCGGTTATAAATATCCCTGTTATGATGAAACAGGAGAGCGACCTTTCCGGACAACTGCTCCGCGGCTTCGTCCGGAGTTATGGCGATAGGGTAATCGCTCAGGTTGCCGCTCGTCATCACCAAGGCCGGTGTGTCGAGGGCGGCAAACCAATCCTCATGTAACGGCATATAAGGCAACATACAGCCCAAGGTCCGCATGCCGCGGTTTATATCGTCCGCCAGTGCTTTCTTTTGTTTCAGCAAGACAATCGGACGGCGCCAGGAAGACAGACAGTCTTCTTCGATCGGGCCGGCCTCCGCATAATGCCGCAAATGTTCCATATCGCGGAACATAACGGCAAAAGGCTTGCTGTCACGTTGCTTTATCGCCCGCAAACGTGCCACCGCTTCCCCGTTCAGGGCATCGCATATCAGATGATAACCGCCAATGCCTTTCGCCGCTATCACTTCGCCTTCACGAAGCAGGCGGACGGATAGGTCCAGCAACTTATCATACTCCTTTATCTTTACATTATTATATATGGCATAATAGAAAGGTCCGCAATGATTGCAGGCCACAGGCTGTGCATGGAAACGGCGGTCGCTTACAGTCGTGTATTCCCTCCGGCAGTCGGGACACATGGCAAAGGCGGCCATCGTGGTCTGCTTCCGGTCGTAAGGCAAATCGCGGATGATGGAGAAACGGGGGCCGCAATGCGTACAGTTGATAAAAGGATAACGCAGGCGATGCGGCTGCCTCATCCGGTCGGAAAGGCATTCGGGACAAACAGCGATATCGGGCGCCACCTGCGTCACCTCCTCCGAGTCGGAACGGCTGGGTGTAATCATAAAATCCGGATAATCCGTATCTGCAACGTCGGCTTCTTCCCATTGAACACTATGGATCGAAGCAACTGCCGGATGCTCATTTCTGATCCGGGAAATAAAAAGTTCCCGCTGCTCCGGAGTCAGGATCGCACGGATCGACACTCCGTTATTCCGGTTACCGACCTCACCTTTTATCTTCATCTCATTTGCTATACGATAGATAAAAGGACGAAAGCCAACGCCTTGCACTAACCCACGGATTGTCAATATCGATATTCTCACACTGTTTGTTTTACTATGCTCACAAATATAGAGGGTTTAAGTTTAACAAACAACCGAACCCGGCAACAATAGAGATAACTTTTATCTATAAATTAATAGATAATATGTATCATTTAACACACCTTTTCCCAAACATATTGCCTACTTTTGGAGTTGTTAATAAAAAACAAATCAGCTTATGTGTCTGGCAATACCTGGTAAAATTATAAGCATAGACCGTTCCGAGCCTGAGCTGGCCATGGCCAGAGTTGACTTTAGCGGCATCACCAAAAACATTTGCATCCAATGGGTCGATGTGACGGAAGGCGATTATATCCTTGCCCATGCCGGAATGGCGATCTCCGTAGTGAATGCACGAGAGGCAGAAGAAACACTGGAAGACTTAAAGAAACTCCAACGCTTATGAAGTACGTCGATGAATATAGAAATAACGAACAGGTACAGGCACTCCTGCGGGCTATCCGAAAGGTAACGACCCGGCCGTGGCACATCATGGAGATATGCGGCGGGCAAACCCATGCCATTGCCCGTTACCGCCTGGAAGAGATGCTGCCACAGGAAATCCGGCTACTTCACGGGCCGGGATGCCCGGTTTGTGTGACTCCGGTTAGTCTGATTGACCAGGCACTTGAACTGGCGGGACAATCCGATATTATTCTGGCTTCGTTTGGTGACATGATGCGTGTGCCGGGCACAAAAGAAGATTTATTACAGGCAAAAGCACACGGTGCAGATGTTCGAATGCTTTATTCCCCGCTCAATGCGATCGAACTGGCGGAAACAAATCCGAAGAAAGAAGTTGTCTTTTTCGCCATTGGCTTTGAAACAACCGCCCCTGTTCATATGATGGCGTTAAAAGAGGCACAACGGCGAAAGTTAAGCAATTTCTCGTTGCTCACGTCGCTGTTCACAGTTCCTCCGGCCATAGACGCGATTCTTTCGGACCCGGGAAGTAAGGTAGACGGATTTTTGACCGCCGGACACGTCTGTGCCATCACCGGAAATGCGGCTTACCACAAGCTGGCCGAACAATATAAAACGCCGATGGTCGTCACAGGCTTCGAGCCGGTCGACCTGCTATACGGCATTTACCGTTGCCTGCTTCAGCTGGAAAGCGGAAGCCACGTTGTCGAGAATGCCTACCGGCGTGCCGTCCCCGAAACGGGTAACCCGGCCGCCCGCGCATTGATGGACGAAACGCTCGAGGCATGCGACCAGGAGTGGCGGGGCATCGGCATCATTCCCCACAGCGGTTTACGATTAAAGAAAACATATGCAGCCTATTCCTCCCGGGAGAAATTCCCATTCCATCCGAATGGAACAGAAATCCCATCCGAATGTATTGCCGGAGACATCATGCGGGGCGTGAAGCAACCCGCCGACTGCCCTTTCTTCGGAAAGGGTTGTTCGCCGGAACGCCCGAAAGGTGCACCGATGGTTTCGTCGGAAGGAGTTTGTGCGGCTTACTATAAATATAGAAAAATATGAACTATCCCGTTCCCGTGCTTGACACGGGATCGCAGAGGCATAGACCGTTTCCTATATGTATCTTTTGATACAGCCTGCTTCTTTGCGGCCCCGTGTCAAGCACGGGGACAAGATAGTTCAAATATGATAATAATGATTATGAAGAACGAAGATTTTAACTGCCCGATACCGTTGAACGATGCCGACTGTGTGCTGATGGCGCATGGCGGCGGCGGGAGGATGACGCATCAACTGATAAGTAACATCTTCTATCCCGCCTTCCGCAACCCGTTGCTGGAACAGGACCACGATGGCTGCGTATTTCCCGTTCAGGAAGGGCGCATGGCATGCTCGACCGACTCTTTCGTGGTCGACCCGATTTTCTTTCCCGGAGGGGATATCGGCGACCTGGCGGTGAACGGGACGGTGAACGACCTTGCCTGCTGCGGTGCCCGTCCGCTTTACCTCACTGCCGGGTTCATACTCGAAGAGGGCCTGCCGCTTGCCGACCTGCAACGCATCGTGCAGTCCATGAGGAAGGCGGCCGACAAAGCCGGCGTGCAGATTGTTGCCGGTGATACCAAGGTGGTGGAACGCGGCAAATGCGACAAACTCTTTATCAATACCAGCGGCATCGGAGTCGTCGCCGAAGGCATCCGCATCGCCCCCGACCGCGTACAACCCGGAGACGCAGTGATTTGCAGCGGTCCTATCGGAGCGCATGGCATCACCATCCTTTCCGCCCGCGAAAGCCTCGGATTCGAAACAAATCTGAAAAGTGATACCGTTTCGTTAAACAATATGCTCTCCCGGTTGTTAAAAAATATAGAGGAAGTCCATGTGCTCCGCGACCCGACACGTGGCGGGGTGAGCGGAACACTGAACGAAATTGCGAAAGCGGCCAACGTTGAAATCATACTGGATGAAGCGACCCTCCCCATCCCCGATGCCGTAAGAGGCGCTTCGGAGATACTGGGACTCGACCCGCTGTATGTCGCCAACGAAGGGTTGGTGCTGGTCATCCTCCCCGAAGCACTGGCGGAAGAAGCACTGGCCGTCATGCGCAGTTTCCCGGAGGGAGAAAAGGCTACCGTCATCGGACGGGTGGAAAAGAAAGGCAACGCAGTGGTGAAGATGAGGACACTTTACGGCAACTACCGGATAGTCGATATGCTGAGCGGCGAACAGCTGCCGCGCATCTGCTGAAAAGAGGCGGTAATATCCGGTACCCGGATATTACCGTATCCGACACCCGGATAAGTTCGCACCTGAAAACGGAGGCCGATTTGTTACGGCATCCGCAAACGGGCAGTTAGGACACCCGTAAATGAGCAGTTACGACACCCGTAAACGAACACTTACGACTGCCGTAATAAAACAAAGAAACCAATAAATTACGAAAATATGGATAACAAAAGACCAACCGTCTACGAGGAATGCCGGCAGAAAGGCATCTCCCGAAGGGATTTCCTGAAATTCTGTACCACCATGGCCGCCTTTATGGGATTGGAAGCCTCCGGTGTCGCTCAGGTTGTCAACGCACTCGAAACCAAGCCGCGCCTGCCGGTCATCTGGCTTCACCTGCAAGAATGCACCTGCTGTACGGAATCGTTCATCCGTGCCGCCCACCCTATCGTGGCGACCCTGCTTCTCGACAAAATCTCACTCGATTATACGGAAACCCTGATGGCTGCCGCCGGCGAACAGGCCGAAGCTGCCAAGGAAGAGACCATGAAGAAATATAAAGGTGAATACCTGCTTATGATTGAAGGTTCGATTCCGACGAAAGACGAAGGTTATTGCTGTGTCGGCGGCAAAAGTGCCCTGCAAATCACCCGCGAGGCTGCCGAAGGTGCCAAAGCCATCATCGCCTGGGGAAACTGCGCATGTGCCGGTTGCGTGCAGGCGGCCAACCCCAACCCGACCGGCGCAAAAGCGATCCATAAGGTTATCAAGGGGAAACCTATCATCAATGTACAAGGCTGCCCGCCTATCGCCGACGTCATGGCAGGTGTAATCATCTATATGTTGACATTCGAGCGTATGCCGCAACTCGACGGGTTGGGACGTCCGCAGATGTTCTATTCACGCCGCGTGCACGACACCTGCTACCGCCGTGCCAACTTCGACGCCGGCCTCTTCGTGGAGAGCTTCGACGACGAGAACGCCAAGCATGGGTATTGCCTCTACAAAGTGGGATGCAAAGGGCCGAGCACCTACAACTCCTGCGGTATCATCAAATGGAACGAAGGAACGAGTTACCCTATCCAGAGCGGGCACCCCTGCCTCGGTTGCAGCGAAGAAAACTTCTGGGACAACAGCCCGTTCTATAAACGGATGCCCGACGTACACGGGTTCGGCATCGAAGCGACGGCCGACCAGATTGGCCTTGCCCTGGGAGCCGCGACAGCAGCCGGCATCGCCGTCCATGCCGTAGCCACCAACATCCGGAAGAAGAAACTGATCGACAACGAAGAACCGGAAAGCAAATCAACCATCTAACTAAATTAGCAACACCATGTCTGAAAGAATCGTTATAGACCCTATTACCCGTATCGAAGGTCATCTCCGGGTAGAGGCAGCCATCGAAAATGGCAAAATAAAAGATGCATACAGTTCCGGTACGATGGTACGCGGAATCGAAAACATAGTACGCGACCGCGACCCACGCGATGCCTGGGTGTTCGTAGGCCGTGTTTGCGGCGTGTGTACCTCCATCCACTCGCTTTGCTCGGTCCGCGCCGTAGAGAATGCGCTCGGCATCAGTGTTCCGCCCAATGCCGAAATGGTGCGCAACATCATGGAAGCGGTGCTCTACATGCACGACCATACGGTGCATTTCTACCAGTTGCATGCCCTCGACTGGGTTGACATTGTCTCCGGCCTCAAGGCAGACCCGAAAGCGGCCGCCCTCCTCGCCCAACAGCTGTCTCCATGGCCCAAAAACACGGAAGGCTATTTCACCGAAATGCAGAACAAGCTCAAGAAGTTCGTCGCCAGCGGTCAACTGGGCATCTTCGCCAACGGGTATTGGGGGCACCCGGCCTACAAACTGACACCGGAGCAGAACCTGATTGCCACCATCCATTACCTCGAAGCACTGGAATGGCAGAAAGAGATTGTCAAAGTACATGCCGTCTTCGGCGGAAAGAACCCGCATCCCAACTTCCTGGTCGGCGGTATGCCGTGCAGCATCGACCTGAACGAGGCGAACGCCATCAATGCCGAACGTCTCGCACTGGTGAAACAGAAGTTGCAGGAGGGCAAGGATTTCATCGACCAGGTGTATATCCCCGACCTCCTGATGATTGCCGGCGTATATAAAGACGAATGGAGCAAAATAGGCGGCGGTGTAAGCAATTACCTTTCCTACGGTGATTTCCCCCTGCATGGATACGCCGGTGTAGAAGATTACATGAGTCCGCGCGGCATCGTCCTCGACCGCGACCTGAGCAAGGTTCATCCGGTAGACGCCAACTCGCCGGAGGAAATCAAAGAATATATCTACCACTCCTGGTACAAATACACCGAAGGCGATAAAGCCGGTCTCCATCCGTACGAAGGAGAAACGAACCTCGAATATACCGGTCCGAAACCGCCCTACAAGCATCTGAACGTAGACGATAAATATAGCTGGATTAAAACGCCCCGTTGGAAAGGGCACGCTATGGAAGTCGGTCCGCTGGCCCGTCTCGTCGTAGCCTATGCCGCCGGGAAGGAACCGCAGAAAACGGCTGTCGATAATGTGCTGAAGGCCCTCGACCTCCCCGCCTCCGCCCTCTTCTCCACCCTGGGCCGCACCGCCGCCCGCGGCATCGAAACCCAGTTGGTCGCTCAATGGTCGCTCGAGTTTTTCGACCAGTTGATGAAGAACCTGGAAAATGGCGACTCGCGCATGGCCAACCCGGTCATGTGGGAAAACGAAAATTGGCCGAAACAGGCGCAAGGGGTCGGCCTCTGCGAAGCTCCGCGCGGCGCCCTGGCTCATTTCGCCGTCATCGAGAACAACCGGATGAAGAACTATCAGATGGTAGTCCCGACCACCTGGAACGCTTCGCCGAGAGACGAGAACGGTAACCTGTCACCCTACGAATCAGCCTTGATAGGCACACCGATACACGATGCCAATCAACCGCTTGAAATCCTCCGGACCATCCATTCCTTCGACCCGTGCCTGGCTTGTGCCGTACACCTGTATGACGAGGAAGGGAAGTATGTGCACCAAATGGATACGTTTTAAAAAGTATTGCTATGAAAAGTCGTAAGAAACGTCTGAGAGAAGTATACGTATGGGAGTTGCCTGTACGTATTTACCACTGGGTGAATGCATTGTGCATCGTCATACTTTGCATTACCGGGTTTATCATTGCTGACCCTCCGGCCATGCTGAATGCTTCAGAAGCCTATTTCAGCTATTGGTTCGGCGTGGTCCGTTTCATCCACTTTGTAACAGCATTCGTGTTTTTCTTCAACTTCGTGTTCCGCCTGTACTGGGGATTCGTGGGAAACCGCTTTGCCCGCTGGAACAACTTCATCCCGTTGAAGAAATCGCAATGGCAGGAAGTATTGGAGGTAATCAAAGTCGATATACTGATGATAAAGAACAAGCCGGTCGACAGTATCGGGCATAATGCGCTGGCGAGCTTAATCTATTTCGGCACGTTCTGGGCCTTCCTGCTGCAAAGTATTACAGGTTTCGGGTTGTATGCCAAAATGAGCCAGTCTGCCTTCCCCCAGCTGTTTGCCTGGACCGTCCCGTTGATGGGCGGCGACCTGATGGCGCGGCAGATACATCATTTCCTGATGTGGTTCTTCATCCTGTTCGCCATCGTCCATGTATATCTGGTATTCTACCACGACTACATCGAACAGCGCGGTGAAACCTCTTCCATCATCGGTGGCTGGAAGTTCATCGAAGAAGAGATAGCCGACAAGGAAGAAATAACAGAGACAGCCGAAACAATCACGAAGGCGGCAAAGAAAAGCAAATGATGGAAAAGAAAACTCTTATATTAGGTGTCGGCAACTTGTTGCTGAAAGATGAAGGGGTCGGTATACACGTCATCCGTGCTCTGGAGAAAGAAACGCTTCCCGCCCACGTCACCCTGATGGATGGCGGGACGGGAGGTTTGCATCTTATCAGCTGGCTCACAGGTTACGACCATATCATCATGGTAGACGCCACCCTCGACAGCAATCCTCCGGGCACCGTCCGCCTCATCTGTCCGAAATACGCCAACGATTATCCTCCATTGATGAGTGCCCACGAAATAGGTCTCCGCGACATGATTGAAACAATGATTCTGACCGGCGACCTGCCGGAAGTACATCTGATTGTCGTCTCCGCCGCCAACCTGAACGAGGTCAATATGGAACTGACTCCGGAAGTAGAGGCTTCTATTCCGGAGGTGATAAAGGTTATATGGGGATTGATTTGATTAAAGAAACAGATGCTCCAGGAAATAAGGGTCACGCCGGCAATCCCAGGCTGCAACAATTTCTATGCAATCACTCTTCACACAGTAGATTAGTTTATAGTGATGTTCTACAACTAAATAACGATACTCTTCCTCTTCTTTTTCTAAAACAGGTTCCGGCTGACCTGCCTCGGGAAAAGTAAGAAGAGGTGTAACGGCCTCATAAAAAGCGGTGTCCAATCTATCAGCAGCAGAAGGACTCTTCTCTGCCAGAAAGAGGCAAATTCTGTCTATGCAATCTATTGCAAAGGGCATCCATTTTATCCCCTTCTCCATGGCCGTTTTCTATTACGCATTTCTTCGTTTGTAAGTCCCAGTCCTTGACGGGACTGCTCCATAGCGATTCTTATACCGGCTTTTAATTCCTGAGAGGTAAACTGACAGGGCGGAACAGACTCCTTAACCTCTTCCCTTCCCAGCGACCGCAAATAATCAACCGCCTGCGAAAGGCGCTCCGGGTCGAAGATATTCATCAATTCATTGATTGCTGCCAACTTCAGGCTGGCGGTATCCTGTGGCAGACCATAAGAAACAGCAGGTTCGGAGACGGGCTGAGACTGTGAAGTTTCGTCTGTGCTATAAGGCTTTGTTGTCATATCGATTGTCTTTTTATTGGTGATGGGCAAATATAAGGATTTATAGAGAAACCCTGTTACTCAAGCGCAGAATTAACAGAAAGAATCTGCTAATCCTGCGCCCGAACCGGAAACCCAAGCAACTCAATAAGGAGAGTTGCTATCCTGATATTCCCGGACATTATCCTTGTTTACGACTGTCGCCGGCATTACAATCTGTTTTTCCTCAATCGTTTTGCCTTTCAGCACATCATCAGCCAAGTCTATGCATTTGGTAATCATGGACGGCGAATAAAGCGTAGTCGCAACATCCGTGACCGTTGTAGAAAGTATCAATGAGAAGAAAGCCTGCGACCCGCCACAACCGACAACGACCTTAATATCATTGCGACCGGATTCATTGATGGCCTCGATTACACCCGATGCCACCTCGTCATCCTGGGCATAAAAAGCATCCACCGACGGATCATCGGCCAGGATACGGGCTGCGGCTTCCTTGCCGTCAGCGCTGGTATATAATGAAAGAGTCTGTGTAGTCACCTGCGTTGAAGGTGATTTGGATTTCAGTTCCTCTGTAAAAGCATCTACACGGGCATCACTCGACGCTGGGTCTTGTGTAATCTTAAAAGCCACTGCATGACCGGCTCCTTTCGAGGCAACATACTCTGCGGCATTTTTACCGGCAGCCGCATTGTCCCCCTGTACCAACGCGGTATAACCATCAGTCACTCCGTCTTCAAACATAATGACCGGAATCCCTGCCGAGAAAGCGATATCAAGTGCATCCTTGGCAATACCTTCGGGAGCGACCACCAGTATCTGACAGCCTGATTCCACTGCCATACGAATCTGGTTCGCCTGCTGTGCTTTGTCTTTGGCTACATAAGTCGTATAACTCAGCCCTTTCGATTCCAACTGATTTGTGGCATAATAACTCAGGGCTGTACGCCAACTGTTTGTCTGGCTTTTCAAACAAACTGCCACCTGCGGATGTTGTGCCGGACACGGCTCGTCATCATCGCTGCAAGCCGCAAACAGGATTAGTACAGAAAGGATAGTACAGGTAATAGTTAATAATCGCCTTAATAAAAATGGTCTGTTCAATCTTGATAATGTAATCGTTTTCATGTTAGCTAATTTTAATTCATATTATATGATAACTTCAATCAAAAGCCTTACAACGAAAGCGAAACTATGCAATACCGGTGCCATTTCCTAAAAACGGCAATAGACAATTCAATAGACAATTACTATAACAGACTTCTATCCATTGATTTACAAACCATTTAAAATCGACTCATGTAATCTTCCAACGATACGTCTTTGTCCAGCTCCAACTTTTTCCGCAAACGGAAGCGGGAAGTATTCACACTTGCCCGGTTATTTCCGAGGGCAAAAGCTATTTCTTCCGACGAAAGATTCAGACGAATCAGCATGGCCAGCAACTCATCATTACGAGTCACAACCGAACAAGCCTTCCGCAACCCCGACAGGAACGACGGATAGAGAAGGCAGAACTGGCGACGGAACTCCTGCTCCTCTTCCGCAGTCAGCAAACGGGGAGAAAGACTGTTTATCACCTCCTGCATTGTATGCTGGGCATCTGCCGTTTCAATCTGCATACGTAGTTCTTCGTTTTTACGGTTCAGGTTCTGCCGCTCGGTCAGCATCTGCCGGAGCTGACCTTCCTTTTCCTCAATCAGCCGGAGAGATTTTTTATGACGCATACTCAGCCAAAGCAAAAAAGCAACGCCCAATAAAAAGGATAAGATGCCAATCAGGATATAATATTGCAGGGTACGTTTCTGCAACTGCAACTCGGAACGCAACAACCGGTTATCCTGCTCCTTTTCCCTTGTTTCATATTTAACCCGGAATTGCGAAATTAATCCGGCATTCCGGCGTTCGGTAAACTGTTGGTTAGCCTGATGAGCCATCAGCAGATAGCGGGACGATTCGGCTGGGCGCATTGTTTCTGCATACAGTTTTCCCAACGCATAATAGACCAGACGCTGCTGATTCACCAATTGGTTCTTCTCTATATAGTCGCAACAGGCCTGATACGCTTCTATGGATAAGGCCGTCTCCCCTACCTCTGCCAACACATCCCCCAACAGGCGGTATGTCAGGACCGACAAGTTATTCAACGGCCTATCTTTCAACTGCCCGATTAATTGGCGAGCCGAAGCAATAGCCATTCCGCCCTGCCCTTTCGTCTCGCTTACAGCCAGGATACAGGTGTAATTATCATAAAATTCATGATAGAACGAATTTTGTGAACGGTCCGGCATACGAACCTGCATACTGTCCAGCAAAACGGCAGCCTTTTCATATTCTTTACATTGAAGAGCATAATAAACGGATAAATTATCTACCCGGAGAAAGGCATCAGGAACACCGCTCCGGTCGGCAGCTTCACGGGCTTTATCAAGATGGAGCATTACTTCCTCTTCCAAACCCCATTCATCGTAGAGCTGGACAACATTTGTCTCGGCAGCACACAATCCATACGGGTTCTTTTCCCCTTCACCGGAAGCCAGCAGAGCATCATAAGCTGCAAGGGCCTGTTCAAATTCTCCCACCTGCTGATACTGAAAAATCAAGTTACCCAGCACAAACACGATCTTCGACTGGTCTTCCAGTGTTTTTATAATCTCAAGGCTCCGTTCGCCACAGGCAATCGCCTTGCGTATTTCGCCAGCCTGGTTATAAATGACGGATGCAATGCCATTGTCCACGTAAAGTTGCTCATTCTCCCTGCCTTCCTCTTGCCGCGACAAGGCACGGTCTATCAGAGCAACGGCTTCTTCCAGGCGCGTAGCTTCATAGAGGGAATAAGCTGTACTGATTTCCACACTACGGGGATAATTCCGTACAAACCAAAGTTTATTTTCTTTATATATATGGCTGAAATAGTCTGCCCCGTCTTTCCGTTGCCCGCCAAAGATATAGCAATAGACCAATTGCAGGAATCCTTCATCCATTAGGGTGGCGACAGATTTTATGTCATCATCCGTTGGTTCCAGGGATATTAATTGCTGATAAACCGATATGGCGGCAGGATAATCCTCCCCTTTTTGCAGTTCACGGGCTTTGTCAAACAACTCTTGTGCATGGCTGTGAGGTCCGGATAATGAATCCGGTTCCAATGTAACCTGATTATTTCGAGATTTATGGTTTCCGCATCCGGACAATATCAAACAAAATACTAAAAGTAAAGTGGTTATTCTACTCATTTCAATAGGCTTAAATTGATTCTGGCTATTCTTTCTCTCCAGAATAATACCACGAATATACCACTTTTTAGATTAGATAAAAAACGTTTAAATGCTCTATTTCAGAATATAATAAAGCATCGCTGCCAGCGCAAAGCCTGCAAGCGGTGCAATTCCGGGTATCCAGGCATACTCTTTATATTTCGCTATCCATCGCCCAATTCATTGTCCGTCCGACCGCCTTATGCCAATCGGAAAGCAAAGCCAAAGCTGTTTCCGGTTTCATCTTGGCAGTGAAGATGGTATCCAGCGACCACTGCTCTTTCAACTCATCCATATCTTTCCAGTAGTTCACAGCCAACCCAGCCAGATAAGCAGCTCCTAAAGCTGTTGTCTCAATTATACTGGGACGGACTACCGGACAGCGGCTGATATCCGCCTGAAACTGCATCAGGAAATTATTAGCAATCGCACCGCCATCCACCCGAATCTCCTTCGGCTTGGCGTGAATATCATTCTCCATCGCGATCAGTACATCATATACCTGATAACAAATACCTTCCAACGCAGCACGTGTCAGATGCGCAGCTGTCGTACCGCGGGTAATGCCAATAATAGCTCCCCGTGCATACTGGTCCCAATAAGGAGCTCCCAAACCTGTCAATGCAGGTACAAAATAGACACCGCCATTGTCCGGAACCGACTTCGCCATCTGTTCCGTGACCGGAGCATTCGGTATCAACCCGATACCATCACGGAGCCACTGGATAGCCGCACCACCGACAAACACACTGCCTTCCAATGCATAAGTTACTTTATCACTCAGCTTCCAGGCAATGGTCGTCAGCAGGTTGTTTTGTGAAAGCACCGGTTTGTCCCCGGTATTTACGATCATAAAACAGCCCGTACCATAGGTCGTCTTCATCATACCTTCTTCCAGACACAGCTGTCCGAACAGCGCCGCCTGCTGGTCGCCCGCCATTCCCGAAACAGGAATACCGGCTTTAAATATCGGGGTAGAAGTCTCACAATAAACCTCGCTGCTGCTCTTCACCTCCGGCAACATGGAGGCCGGAATTGTAAACAGATCGAGCAACTCCTGATCCCATTGCATGGTATTTATATTGAATAACATGGTCCGGGAGGCATTTGTAATATCCGTAATAAACTGTGTACCCCGTGTCAGCTTCCAGATCAGCCAGGAATCGACTGTTCCAAAGCAAAGTTCACCCCGTTCCGCCCGTTCACGGATACCTTTTACATGATCCAGTATCCATTTTACTTTAGTTGCCGAAAAGTAGGCATCGATGACCAGTCCGGTCTTTTGCTGAATAAAATCGGAATAACCTTCCGCTTTCAACTCCTCACAATAATCAGCTGTGCGGCGGTCCTGCCACACAATCGCATTGTAAACTGGAAAACCCGTATCACGATCCCACACAATCGTCGTCTCACGCTGATTGGCAATGCCGATACAGGCAATATGGTCATCCGTCACATCGGCTTTCGCCATCGCTTCCTTGATCGCAAGCGACTGTGTATACCATATCTCGTTCGGGTCATGCTCTACCCAACCCGGCTTAGGAAAATATTGCTGGAACGTTTTCTGAGAGAGTGTGATGACCTGTCCCTGACGATTAAACAGGATGGCCCGGGAAGTAGTTGTTCCCTGATCAATAGCCAATACATATTTATGTCTGAAATTCATGTTATATCACTTTATAATCTGTAAACCACTTTCCTTTGAAATAAGTTCAGATCTTCTAAAAAAATGAACTCCCGCAAATCTAATAAATTATTCAGATTTGCGGGAGTCTCATATAATCAATCTTGTTTACTATTCAAACATTTTATCAATGCCTCCGGTATCTGCCGGGATATGCTTGCGTTCTTCCTCCGTGATGGTTTTACAAGGATTTGCATATTGCTCCGGAATATCGAAATCTTCCTCTTCCGAATAGCCGAGCGTCTTATCAGCATATACTTTCTGCATGAATAAACCATAGATCGGCAACGCCATACTGGCCCCCTGACCTTCAGACAAACGGTCGAAATGGATGGAACGTTCTTCGCCTCCAACCCAGCAACCCGACACCAGACTAGGTGTAAAGGCCATGAACCAACCGTCGGAGTTATTTTGCGTCGTACCGGTCTTACCGCCCATCGGAGCCTTGATTCCATAACGGAAACGGACGCGGCTGCCTGTTCCGCCATCGATCACATTCTTCAACATGTGAAGCATCTTATAAGAAGCATCTTCCGTCAGCACTTCACTCATCTGTGAATTAAAGGAGGCAATCGTATTTCCATACGGATCCTCGATATGGGTTACATAGATCGGTTCAGCACGGATACCTTTATTTGCAAAAACAGTATAACCGCTTACCATTTCGCCTACCGAAACGTCAGGAGTACCGAGACATATCGAAATTACAGGATCCATCTGATTCTTCAAACCAAAAGAATGAAGCAGACGCACGAAAGTATACGGAGACATCTGGCTCATCAGCCATGCCGTCACCCAGTTATCCGAATTTTGCAATCCCCATTGGATAGAAACACGTTCACCAACCCGCTTGGCGCTGGCATTACGCGGAGTCCAGGGGATACCGTTCTCGTCAAAATATGTATTTTGTACATGCATCATTTCGTCGCATGGACTGAAACCTTCAATCATCGCCAGAGAATAGAGGAACGGCTTGATAGTAGAACCGATCTGACGGCGTCCGCCATTCACCATATCATACTGGAAGTCATTATAATCAATACCACCCACATAAGCCTTCACATAACCATTACGCGGATCCATCGACATAAAGCCGGTACGCAGGAAACTTTTATGGTAACGGATAGAATCCATCGGCGACATGATCGTATCGACAGCCCCGTTCCAGGAGAATACACGCATATCGACAGGTGTATTGAACACTTTGCGTATCTCATCTTCCTTCTCCCCTGCCTTTTTCATAGCCCGGTAACGGTCGGTCTGATGCATGGCACGCATCAGAATCGTATCCACTTCACCCGGACGAAGGTCAATTGAGAAAGGAGCCTGTTTCTTCTTTTGGTTGGCTTTAAAAAAAGCCGGTTGCAGATCTTTACTGAAATGCTCACGGACAGCCTCTTCCGCATACTGCTGCATACGGGAGTCGATCGTCGTATATATTTTCAGACCATCAGTATAAAGATTATAATACTCGCCATCAGCTTTCTTGTTCTTGTTGCACCAGCCATAAAGAGGATTGGTTTCCCAAGCCAGGGAATCTTCATAAAACTGCTGTTTCTGCCAACCTCTGTACGTGCTACGATCCGGTTTTGGACGGGTCATCAGGATACGCAGATATTCACGGAAGTAAGGAGCCGGACCGTCTTTGTGATCCATACGGGTGAAATGAAGAACTAGCGGCAAGGCCTTCAACGAATCGCATTCGGCACGGGTAATGTAACCAGCTTTCTGCATTTGTTCCAGTACCGTATTACGGCGTCCGCGTGTACGTTCATTCTGACGCTTCGGATTAAAATAAGAAGGGTTCTTACACATACCGACCAAAGTCGCGGCCTCCTCTATCTTCAGATTCTTTGGAGTAGTCCCGAAATAAACTCGGGCAGCGGACTGGATTCCTACCGCATTATACAGGAAGTCAAACTTATTCAGATACATATTAATAATCTCTTCCTTTGTATAATAACGTTCCAACTGAACAGCAATCACCCATTCGATCGGCTTCTGGAAAAGACGTTCCATCAAATTATCTGCATTCGGTGAGAAAAGCTGTTTTGCCAACTGTTGAGTGATAGTACTACCGCCACCACCACTTTTCTGCATCAGGATACCGCGTTTTACAACAGCACGGAAAAGTCCCTGAGCATCAATACCACTATGTTCGGTGAAACGAACATCTTCTGTTGCAATCAAAGCCTTCACCAAATCGGGCGAAAGGTCCCGATAATTCACAAAAATACGGTTATCTTTACTATGCGCATAACTACCCAGCGTCTTTCCATCTGCCGAAATAACCTGGGATGCATATTTATCGATCGGATTTTCTAGCTGTTCTACGGGGGGGACATACCCGATTGAACCATTTGCAATAGCTGTAAATATCAGAAACACAGTTCCCACTGCTGCAACGAACAGTACCCAAAATGAAATTATAATGCCTTTTGTAATCTTAGATGCCATCTTTATTATTCACTTAGAAACCGCAAAGATAGGAAATTAATTCAATAAGAGGGAAGTAAGAGATATGGGTTTCATATTTTTCAGGATTGATTACATTCCATAAAAAGGAGAAGTACAGTTATTCTTGTTTAAAACGGGCCTCCACTTCGTTTAAAACGGGCAAAATCTCGTTTTAAACGAACTTTATCCCCGTTTTAAACAAGATTTTGCTCGTTTTAAACCAACATTATTACTCCTAAACTGATCAACCCGATAAATATCCAAAGGACAACACCTTGCACCATCGGGCGTACGCCTACCTGTTTGATTACTTTCCGGGATAATCCGGCACCGATCAAAAACAGGGTAACCGTTAAACCTTTCTTTGCCAACCAAACCAGTGAACCTGTTATCGTTTCAGGAATTGTCAGGAAAGTATTTGCAACCATAGCCAGAATAAAGAAGAAAATAAACCAGGGTATGCTAATCTTTGCACCTTTCTGTTTGAATATAAACATGGTAGCAATCGTTACCGGGATAATCCATAAAGCACGTGTCAACTTGACCATTGTAGCTATTTCAAGCGCTTGCTCACCGTAAGCGGCACCGGCCCCCACGACAGAACTCGTATCATGTATGGCAATAGCCGCCCACATACCGAACTGCTCCTGGCTCATTCCCAGCAAATGTCCGATAGGCGGGAAAATAAACAATGCGATCGCATTCAGAATAAAGATTGTTCCGAGCGACATCGACATCTCATTGTCGTTGGCTTTTACTACCGGGGCAACGGCTGCTATGGCACTTCCTCCGCAAATCGCAGTTCCGGCGGAGATCAGATAAGCCGTTTTCCGGTCCATCATCAATCTCTTACCCAGATACATACCTAAAGCCAACACGGCAACAACCGATACGACCGTAAAGAGCATCCCTTCTTTTCCGGTTCTCAGCGATTCATGCAGATTCATACCGAATCCCAAGCCCACTACAGAGAACTGCAATAAATATTTAGACGTTTTCTTACTGAATTTCGGGAAAGGTTGTCCGGCTGTCATTCCCAGCGCAAGACCCAGAAACAGAGCTATAGCCGGAGAAATAAAAGGCATCAGACAAAGAACGAATAGGAGAATGAAAAGGGGTTTGTTGTACTTCGTCAGCACTTGTTCAATTGTGTTCATTTCTTATAATATCATTTAGTTATCCTTTGTTTTTGACGGCGCAAAGGTAAGCTTTAAAAAGATATCGAACCAATCACATTATAGAATAGCTGATAACTTGAAGTTATAACACCCTTTTCATTCCGATTGTTCAGATTTTAGCCAGTGCCTGCTCCAGATCTACAAGCAAATCTTCTATGTGCTCCGTTCCTATCGAAAGGCGCACTGTTCCAGGATAAATCTCCTGTTCCGCCAGTTCTTCTGCATTCAACTGCGAATGTGTAGTACTGGCCGGATGAATAACCAAAGATTTTACATCGGCTACATTTGCCAGCAGGGAAAAGATCTCCAGGCTGTCGATAAAACGATGTGCTTCTTCTTGCCCTCCTTGTATCTCGAAAGTAAAGATTGAACCGGCGCCTTTCGGGAAGTAACGTTTATACAACGTATGATCGGGATGTTCCGGCAAAGACGGGTGATTCACCTTTTTCACCTTCGGATGATTTTGCAGGAAGTCAACTACTTTCAGAGCATTTTCAACATGACGTTCCACACGCAATGAGAGAGTTTCCAATCCCTGTAACAAAATAAATGCATTGAACGGACTAATGCAAGCCCCCGTATCACGTAACAAGACAGCACGGACACGGGTCACATAAGCCGCAGGTCCGGCAGCCTCCACAAAACGTACCCCATGATAACTCGGATCAGGTTCTGTCAGTTGCGGGAACTTACCGGAAGCCACCCAGTCGAATTTGCCGGAATCGACAATGACACCTCCCAGCGACGAACCGTGTCCACCGATGAATTTTGTTGCCGAGTGCACTACAATATCTGCACCATGTTCGATCGGACGTATCAGATAAGGTGTTCCGAAAGTATTATCCACAATCAGGGGAATCTTATGACGATGGGCAATGGCTGCCACCTCTTCTATAGATATAATATTTGAATTCGGATTGCCCAGGGTTTCGATAAAGATTGCTTTCGTATTTTCCCGGATAGCCTTTTCAAAATTAGACAAGTCAGCCGGATCAACAAAAGTGGCAGTTACCCCATAAACCGGCAAGGTATGTGCCAGCAGATTATAGCTACCTCCATAAATTGTCTTTGCCGCTACAATATGGTCGCCGGCACGTGTAATATTCTCGAATGCATAGGTAATGGCAGCTGCGCCCGAAGCGACAGCCAACCCGGCAACGCCTCCTTCAAGAGCCGCCACACGCTGTTCAAAAACACCTTGCGTTGAATTAGTCAAACGACCGTAAATATTTCCCGGATCCTGCAAACCGAAACGGGCTGCCGCATGCGCCGAGTTATGAAACACATAGGAAGTCGTCTGATAAATGGGTACTGCACGGGCATCTGTTGCCGGATCCGCCTGTTCCTGTCCTACATGAAGCTGTAAAGTCTCGAAATGTAATTCTCTTTTTGCCATGATCTTATTCTTTTTTTATTTGACTTATTACTGTATCATTTTCCAGCAAAAGTATCATACAAAGAAATATCAAACAAGAAATCATATAAATACAGAAAATAATACTATTTTTGCACCGTCATACAGACAGAGCCAACTATACAACAGTTAAAAAGAATCAGATAAAAGAATTTTATTCTATGGAGACTTTAGACAAAAAGGATTTGCAGATCCTCCGCACGCTACAGGAAAATGCCCGGCTGACAACAAAAGAACTTGCCGCCCGGGTGAACCTTTCATCAACCCCAGTCTTCGAACGCCTCAAACGTTTGGAAAACGGAGGATATATAAAGAAGTATATAGCCGTATTGGATGCAGAAAAACTGAATCTGGGTTTTGTCGTCTTCTGCCGCGTCAAGCTCAGCAAACTGAACAGGGAGATTGCGACCGAGTTCACACGGATCATACAAGATATCCCCGAAGTAACTGAATGTTATAACATATCAGGCAGTTACGACTATCTGTTAAAGATCCATGCCCCAAACATGAAATACTACCAGGAGTTTATCCTCAATGTTCTGGGAACAATAGACAGCCTCGGTTCACTGGAAAGTACTTTTGTGATGGATGAAGTGAAACACGATTACGGCATCCACATCTGATTTACTTATAGGCTTGCATATACCGGATGAAACTCTCTTCCAGTCCCCCGCTCTGTCCCTGTAGCTGCACAAAGGAAAACATACGTTCGGCAGAGAAATCTGTGATATCGATCACTTTCAGTACTCCCGACATCAGTTCACGGGTAACGGCACGTACCGACACGATTGCCAGTGCATCCGAATTTTCCAGAAACAATTTAATACTTTCAGTACTTCCTAGCTGCATCAGTACTTTCAGTTGGGATAGCTTGACCTGATGTTCGGCCAATGTGGACTCCAAAACAGCCAACGTTCCTGAACCATTTTCACGCAGCACCAGCGGAAGTGTGCAAAGTTGGTCCAACGTCAGTTCTTCATACCGGGCCAGTTTACTCCCGGTATGTGTAATAACGACCAGTTCATCTTTCATAAAAGGCGTATAATGAAGAGAACTCTGCCGGGCATTCCCCTCCACCAGTCCCAAAGTGATCTTACCTTCACACAAGGCTTTTTCAATATCATGACTATTTCCGTTCAGCAGGGAAGCCCGAATGTCAGGAAATTTTCGGATAAAGGAAGACAAGATGGGAGGCAATACATACTGGGCAATCGTCGTACTGGCCCCCAGGCGCAGGTCGCCACAGATATTATCGGTCAGCAGATTCATCTCGAAGTCCAGTTGCCGGTAAGCAGCCAACAGCGTATTGGTATGCGACAACAACAATTCGCCGGCCCGGGTCAGCACAATACGGCTACCGGTACGGTCGAACAACGGCGTCTTATACTGCATTTCCAGCTCATGAATATGCTTGCTTATAGCCGGTTGACTAATATACAACTCCTTCGAAGCCTTTGTAAAACTCAGGTTAGTCGCTACGCTATAAAATACCTTCAGACGAAAATCCATATGCCTATAATCTTTTAAATAAACTTATCAGGTACAAAGATATGGGTTTATTTACATACTTTTGTATAACCAATACATGAAGGCAATATGAAGATCAATAAAAAATTAATTACGACAATCGCCGTTATCACTGTTACCCTGTTCTTTATCCTTCCGGGCATAGGGTTCAGTATTCTGAACTGGGGCGTTCTTCCTCCGGAGAAACTGACCCCGCTCGTCATCGAACAAACGAATAAGTTTCTTGACGCCCATCTGGATTGCGAGCGGATCGAACTGACTTATTTTGAAACATACCCGCATCTGGGCATCCGGCTCACGAACGGCCATCTAATCTCACATACAGCCGAAGATTCAACGGCACACAAGGAAAAACTGGCCATTCCGTCCGATTCCCTGATCGCTTTCAAATCCGCCGTTATCTCTTTCCGGCCAACCGATTATCTCTTTAACGGCAAGATAACAATAGGCGAAATCAGTATCGAAGAACCCCGTTTCTATGGCTATGTGAATAAGAAAGGTGCTGCCAACTGGGATATCTATTCCACAGAGACCGACTCTGCCGACACCGGCAAAAAGCCGTTGCCTCCCATCGACCTGCAAAAAGTACGCATCACAAACGGCCGTTTCACTTATGATGACCGCGAAGCCGATCTGTTTGCTGAAATAAACGGCTTCTTCCTCAACCTGGACGGTTCGCTAACCGACGGAAAAAATAAACTGGATATTGAAACAGGCTCAACTTCCATCCTGTTCAGCAGTCCGACTTATACACTGGAAAACAAACTGGCCCTGAAACTGAAAAGCCAGCTTTTACTTTCTGACAACTTCAACACGATCACGTTGAACGATGCCGAACTACTCGTTAACAATCTTCCTTTTACAGCCAACGGCTCTGTCAGCAGTTTACCGCCGCTGAAACAAACTAAAATAGACATGGAAGTCGGCCTCAAAATATCCGACATGAACGATTTATTGAAATTCATTCCCGATGCCTATTTCCAAAACAGAGATAAAACACTGGCAAAAGGAGCTATCATCATGGAAGGGAACATACACGGTTACCTGGGAGACAGCATTGTTCCATCTGTGAACCTATGTTGTAAAATAGAAAACGGTTCTTACCACGTCAAAGGCCTCAAACAAGGAATCGACACCATACAGATGGATATGGACCTCCATCTGAACGGCATGTATCCGGATTCTTCTTTTGTCTCACTGGAACAACTGAGATTAAAAGGACTGACAACCTCTTTGGATATGCGTGGAAAAGTAACCAACCTGCTGACTTCACCGAATGTCGACGCCAATATAAAAGGTAAGATCGACTTCACACGGCTTGCACAGGAATTTCTGAACCCGGACACCCTGTTCCTCCAGGGAGTAATGGATGCCGATCTTTCCGCTTCATTTAATGTAGATGACTTACTGGACAGTCAATACGGCAAAGTTCACGCTTCAGGCCGGTTAAAAATAGATACGCTGAAGGCTTATAGCAAACCGTTAGGTATGGACGTCTTTATAACAAATGCTGGCTTCTCGGTCGACTCCACCCAACAGGGCAGTTCTTATCTGGAAAATAAAGACCTGTTAAGTATGTCTTTGTCGGTAGACAGCCTGAACATCAAATACCAGGATGACATCAATACAAATATCAGCCGGCTGGCCATACAGGCAAAAACATCGCCTGTCATAGATACGACAGCCGTTATCCCCATGACTGCACAACTGAAATTTGACTATCTGCGTACCCGCCTGCCCGATTCCGTATGGCTGGTAGCCGGACAAACCGTCATGAAAGGTGGCATCAAATCGTCAGCCTCCAATAAACGGATACCCACCGCAGGTGCCACCATCTCTGTCGATACCCTGCGTTACTTCATCCTGCCGATGCGTACCGGAATGATACTTGCCGGAAACACATTCAATCTAGAAGCACTCCCCTATCGGGATGCTGTGCGCCAGCGAAGACTTGCCCGAGCCGATACGACATCGCAGGCCACCAATACAACCAGACAAGCTCGTATACGCCGCCCAAGAACAACCGATCTAATCCAAACTGATACCACCGACGTGACAACACGATTATTACGTCGCTGGGAAGTCCGCGGCAGCCTCTCCTTCAACAAAATGAGAGGGTTCAGCCGCCTGTTGCCCATCCCCATGCGAATGGACCAGACTACCATGAAATTCAATACCAATGATATTACACTTACCAATGCCCACCTGCATCTGGGAAAAAGTGATTTTATGCTGAACGGAGAAATAAACCGTATCCGCCAGGCCATGCTTCGGGGGGGGAAACTACAGGGTAACTTCTCACTGACATCCGATTATATCGACTGTAACCAGCTAATGAAAGCGATGAACTCCGGCATGCAATATTCGGAACAACATCTCGCTACAGCCGGTCAATCAGTAATGGACGAAGAAAGTTTTGTTACTATGGATACCCATACTCTGCAGGATTCCATTGCAACAGCGACACTGGATACAACAGACCGGGTATTTGTCATCCCGGCTTATCTGGACATAACGCTTCACACAAACGCCCAAAAGATCGACTTCAAGGATGCCGAACTTACCAATGTACTCGGTGAAGTGATTATCCGCGATCAAAGTATCAATCTTAGCAACCTCAAGATGGATTCAAATATCGGTCGCGGAAACATGACCATGTTCTACACGGCTAAAGACTATAGCGGGGCATCCGCCGGTTTCGATCTCGATATGGAAGATGTAATGGTTGAGAAACTGATCGGATTGTATCCGGCCATCGACACACTCGTCCCGATGTTACGTTCTTTTGAAGGAGTAGTCGACTGCCAGGTGACGGCAACCTGCAAGATGGATTCCACCATGTCGCTGGAACTTCCTTCCCTGCACTCAGCCTGTTATCTGCACGGGGAAAATATGGTGCTGCTGGACGGTGAAACTTTTACTGAAATATCCAAGACGCTTATGTTCAAGAACAAGAAGCGGAATGTAATAGACAGTATATCGGTCGATCTGGCCATCAAAGACAATAAAATAGAAGTATTCCCCTTCCTGGTGGAAATGGACAGATATAAAGTAGCGGTCGGAGGAACCCATAACCTGGATATGACCTTCAACTATCATCTGTCTGTACTCAAATCACCGGTTCCGTTTAAACTCGGAATCGACATCACCGGTAATTTGGATGATTTCAAATATAAAATTGTAAAGTGCCGCTACAAAGACCTTTTCAAACCGGCTAAAGAAGCGGAGCTGGACAGTACGCGGACAAATGTCCGGAAAGAAATACGGGAATCAATACGTAACCAAATAAAAGAGACTGCTCCCGAACTGGTGAGCAGCCTCTCTCCTAATCATACGGTAACTCCTCCGGAAGGAGAAACCAATGCTTTATAATTCACGGCCGGAGTACATCCGGTCGTAATATTTCATATAATCGCCACCCGTGATGTCTTCTACCCACTGTTGATTTTCCAGATACCAGCGGATTGTTTTTACGATGCCGACTTCAAATGTCGTTTCAGGAGTCCAGCCAAGTTCTTCAGAGATTTTCGTCGGGTCAATAGCATAACGCATGTCATGTCCGAGGCGGTCCTTCACAAAAGTAATCAGGCTTTCATTAATCCAGTCGACAGCAATTTCTCCGTCCGGACCAATCTCTTTCTTTTTCAGCACCTGGCGATATTCAGGCTGTTCGGTCATTAAGCGATGGATTGTGCTGATCGTCAGTTTTACAATCTCAATGTTTTGCTTTTCGTTATGACCACCTACATTATAAACTTCTCCTACCCGTCCACGATGAATAACAGCATCGATAGCCTTGCAATGATCTTCCACATACAACCAGTCTCTTACATTCTTCCCGTCACCATATACCGGCAGGGATTTTCCTTCCAGGATATTCTTTATAATAAGAGGAATCAGTTTTTCCGGAAAATGATAAGGGCCATAATTATTGGAACAACGGGTAATGCTTACCGGCATTTTATAAGTATCGAAATACGCTTTTACAAATAAATCGGCACTTGTTTTGGAGGCGCTGTACGGACTTCTCGGATCCAGCGGAGTCGTTTCATGGAAATAACCTTCCGCACCCAGGCTACCATAAACCTCATCTGTAGAAACCTGATGGAAACGTACGCCTTCACGCCACTGAGGATAACCGGCCTCGTCTTTCCCTGTCACCCAGGCTCTGCGGGCTGCATCCAGTAAATTTTGTGTTCCCAGAATATTAGTTACAAGGAATAACTGCGGATTCTCAATACTACGATCCACATGACTTTCTGCAGCAAAATTAACTACATAATCAAAATTATACTTAGCAAAAAGTTCATCAGCCAACGTACGGTCACAGATATCGCCTTTCACAAACTCACAACGTTCGCCATCGATATCTCCTGCTATCGTACCCAGATTTCCTGCATAAGTCAGCAAGTCGAGAACTACAATCTTTATATCCTGATGCTCTGCCAGCATATATTTGATAAAGTTAGCACCAATAAAACCGGCAGCACCGGTAACCAGATAAGTCTTCATCGTCCGTATTATTTAAATGTAAAATTATATTCCGCCTCACTGAACAGAGGCGCTTTTGTATCTTTCTCTGATAAATTTACAGCATCGATATCTGTAATTCCCCAATCCACTCCTATCGCCGGATCATCAAAACGAAGTCCTTTTTCATGGCTGGGCATATAAGGGTTATCCACTTTATAAGTAAAAATCGCTTCGTCGCTCAACACGTGGAATCCATGGGCAAATCCCTGCGGAATAAAGAACTGTCGTTTATTCTCTGCCGAAAGTTCAACCGATACATATTTTCCGAATGTCGGAGATCCGGCACGCAAATCGACGGCAACATCTAGAACACGTCCTGTGATCACCCGCACCAACTTCGACTGCGAATAAGGAGCCAATTGATAATGTAATCCTCTAAGTACTCCCTTGGAAGAACAGGACTCATTATCCTGAATAAAATTCACTTTACCGATGTGTTGTTCAAACTCAGATTGTTTAAATGCTTCCATAAAATATCCCCGTGCGTCATTAAACACCTTAGGTTCAATGATCCAGACACCGGGTATTTCCGTTTCTATATAATTCATTCCTTTATATTTATACTAACAGGGGACAAAGTAACTTCTTTTTCCTTAGTTCTGCAACAATCAACGCCTGCAAAAAGAATGAAAAAGATTTGCATATCTCAAACATAATGCCTTTCTTTGCACTCGCAAAAACGATAAGACGTTATTTGAAATAGATGGTTCCTTGGATGAGTGGCTTAGTCAGCGGTCTGCAAAACCGTGTACGGCGGTTCGAATCCGCCAGGAACCTCTTTATAATTAAATTTGATATCCGGTTCCTTGGATGAGTGGCTTAGTCAGTGGTCTGCAAAACCATGTACGGCGGTTCGAATCCGCCAGGAACCTCAAAGAACAGAAGGGTTAGAAAGTTTTTTCTAATCCTTCTGTTTTTTTATACCCATTTGCACTTGCCACCAACTCCTCAAAAAGAAATTATACCGTTCAACAGCACTTTAATGTCGTCTGTGAAATATATTTTGTGGTTAAATCAGGGACTTCTACATTTGCCGCCGAAAACAAAAGTACCCTAACCCCAACTCACATATAATTCTCGCTTTGTAGGTGTGCCGATTCACATTGGCACACCTTTTTTAATAATCCAAACTCCACCACACACCAATGCAATCACAAAGCCGATAGAAAGCCATTCCGCCAAAGCCCACCTTCGTTCGACCTGCAAATGATCTGTTACTTTCTTATCAAATCCTTCGTCTTTCCGCAAAACAGATAATTCCACATGCTGTGTGTCAATATTTTCATCGGTCATTGCGGATCGCTTTTGTTCAGAATGAATATTTATCTGAGCAGCCTTTGCAATATACTGTTTTCCGGAACTGTCCGGCTTAGACAGTTCCGTGATCGTAATAAGGATAGCCCCCTTGTATTCCTGTAATTCTGCAACGGTTCGTTTGGCAGACTCCTTAAAAAGTAAGCTATCTTCTTGTTCAGTTATAACCCTATTTACTGTTTCTGATTCATAGTTATGCTTTCTGGTTACACAACAAGAGAAAAAGAACAAACATACTGACATATAGAATAATATCTGCATTCTATTGGTACCTTTCTCTTTCAGGGAGAGATGAAGAAAATTTCGTTGCTTGTACAGAATGGCTTGGTCGAAAAGCAATCCTGATTTCTTCAGGATATCCAGTAAACGACGCGGTCCTTCCGGGATATAGCAATCGACAGCCTCCCCTTTCGGGTGTTGGCTGGTAGCGACACCACCGGCCAGACGGTTTACAGAGTCACTACGGTAACCACTCAATACTGCAATTGGCCTGCCATTGAACTGCCTCAATGGTTCCAACAGATGAACGGCCAGATAACAGAGCGACTGACGGACAGCAGGAGACGGTTCATTATCCAATCCGTTCTCTACCGCTATACGGCTATAAGTCAACTCTTCCAGACTAAAATGTTCACTCAGCATGGTTTTATGCTTTCTGTTACTCATGATTGTTGATTTTAAATTTATACGAATAATCTACTCCGAAAAGTGCTCCGGCAAACGTGCTGATCTCTCCAAAAGCCACCAACACACTACTGTCTATCAATCCGTCAGGGTCTACCCAAAAACCACTGAAGAGAAGAACAATCCCGCTCATTGTGAGCAGGATTGCAATAATTAACTGAACCGTTATCCGTTTCATAACCTAAACATTAAATCTCTGATTATGAATTCTCAATTATTCGATCTCCGGTCTATCGCTACTTCCACCACCCTCTTCTTCCTTCTCTTCGTCTTTCTTCTCGACCAGCTTCTCAAAACTGGCTTGGCTTTTGATAGTCCGGAGTGCCTTCCCCGGAAAAAAGCGCACTTTAGGTTCGCGAATCAGGTTTGTATCAAAAGTTTTCTCATCAATTACCCCGGGAGAACCGATCGTATAACGGAACGTACCCAATTCCCCCACACTCACCCGGCGACCATGCTGCAAATGGCGCACCAGTACTACATTCAAGCGGTCGAGCACCGCTTTCACCCCAGCGCTTCCCACACCACTACTGTCACTCACTTCCTCTATCAACTCAGGGAAAGCAATAAAATCGCCCGATACAATCTGTGCATACTTCTTTTCTGGTACTTCCCCTTTGTCGCTACCTAAATTCTTCTTGATAACCAATTTGTACTTTACACCCATAACAATAATAATTTAATAGATTAATACCCAATACCTTTATCAGCAACTGATACGACAAAGATAAACCAGTAGAAAATTGAAATCTTCTGAAATATGCAGACGGCATAAGGCTACAAAATAAACAACCTTCACTTTCAACAAATAAATGGAAGAATCACTGCATATTCCAGAAGGGTGAGAAGCCTGTTATTTTAAGTTTTATTAATCAGCGGGTAAGTGACCGGACTCATTATCGGCATTCCATAAATCAAACAATTCACAGAGATCATCCGAAGTGATACCTTCACGAAGTAAGTCTCCGAAATACTCCACTGATTTATTTTCATGAAAAGCAAGAAGATACACAAAAGACAGATGCAGATAGGAAGGCATAAAACCATTCTCCTTTTTCCCTTCCAGTAAGGAAAACACTTTCCGGAGAAGTTCAGGTTGTTGCAAATCATAACCCAGTAAACCGAGTACCGTTTTATTAAGTAGATAATCCAATGTCTTTTGCCAATGGTGTTGAAACAAGTCACCCAAGAATAAACGGTAGCGTTCAGGTGTATTTTCCCAATCACAAAATGCCGTATCGACAGCTGCTTTTTTATAAATTAGCTGTTCCGATTCCGGCAAGTTTCCCAATAATGATTTAAACATTCTTACAGAGGGGGTTCTTGTCCCAAAAAGTTCTTTTAGTTTTGTATACATATTATGCTTTCAGACAGGGGAAATGTTATCCCTATCTGAAAGCATATCTATAATCACATGACCGGACGAGTTACTTATTTCTGACCGTTCAACAGTTTCAATAAGTCCTTACCAGGTTTGAACTTAACACTGGTACGAGGTTTTATTAAGACAGAAATACCTGTACGGGGATTACGTCCGAGACGCTCTTTCTGTTTCCAGGAAGAGATAGTACCAAAGCCTTGCAACACAATTGAACCGTCATGCAACAGTTCGTTCGCTAAGACTTCCTCTAAAGCGCTTATAAACCGCAAAGAATCCTTTTGAGAAACCGACATCTTTTCGGCTATCCGCCGAGTTAAATCTGATTTATTCATGAAATAGATTATTTTAATAAGTTATTAAATTATTTTTTATCACGGACACAACGGACACCACCATTACCTGCTTTCAATGCTTGTCCAGGATCGCCACTACCCCAACTTATGACACACCGTTGATTTTTATCTGATAAATACACAGAACTACTCCAATACCAAAGTGTTATAAAAGGTTCACAACCATTCCCTTCTTCTATCTTATTTCTATTCTCAAGCATAACTTTCAATTCTATCATTGTAGGGAGACGCCAATCCGTATAACCATCTTCTTCTAAATATGAACAATAAGAGGACATTACATAATAATTTGCATAACCATATAATGTTCCTCCATCCGTCTTTTGGGCTTTCTGTACTTGTATAACATACGCCCCCCCTTCATTAATAAGTGTTTTTCTATTATTGTAATCAAGATCTTCTTCGTTTGCAAATGGAGGATAAGAAGACAATTTAGCACCTAACCAATTATTATATAAAGTAAGTGATTCTTTATTTATCTCCAGATCAAAAGCTGATAACCCAACCGCTTGATTTACCGTCACAGTCTTTGAGTGATTCCCCCCGGTTACCCCTACAGTAAACGTGGCTGAGCGAGCATCTCCGGTATTTTCAGATGCACTAAATGTTAAAGTTTGAGTTACATTCGCCAGAGTTCCTCCCGATGGAGAAACAGTGATTTCTTCACTACCTGACGTACGGCTCACTGTCCAAGGCAAACCGTTCGTGCCACTTAAGGTCACGGTACCGGAAGTGGCTGTATTTTCCAACTCTAAAGTCGCAGGTGATACATTAACCACCGATGCTTTTTGTGTTACGGTTATATTTGCCGAGGGACCCGGATGAGTATCACCCGCTTCATTTCCAACATGTATCGTTATAATTCCTTTCCGATCCGTAGCATTTAAATTAAGGGTAGTCTTATAATTTATAGTTTGAGAACTTGCACCGGTTGTTCCATTTTGGGGATTTAGTAAAGACAACCAATCTGTTCCGTTAGTCACTGTTGCAACCCACGGTAGCTCGTGGGTTGCAACAAAACTGTCTGACAGTTTTTCAGCAGCTTCCGGACCCGGATTGGGAGTTGGATCTGTAACAGAGATGGTCGCACCCGCCTGTGTAACTGATATATTTTCAATCAAACCGGAATATCCCGCATCACTGATTGCATCTCCTCCTTTCAGCAATATCGTCCCCTTACGATAAGAAGAAGACGGATTACTTGAGATGGCTTTTATCGCTAAAGATTCGTTACCTCCTGTTGCCTCCGTTCCGGAGGTAGGGATTATCCCGTTCCATTCCAACCAGTTTCCCCATTCAGAACTTAAAACAGCAGACCATGGTAAGCCTTTCGTTGCCTTAAATGTACTACTCCCTACCGAATTTCCATCCGCAGAAAGAGAGATAGAAGAACCAGCTGTCAGAGAGGACGGATTCTGTCTTACAGTAATTTCTTTTTCTCCTACTGTAAACGAAGTTTCCCGTTCCTCGGCACGGGGATTTGCGGTCGTGGTCTGAAATTCCACTTGATACGGACCTACAAAATCCAACCGCGTACCCGATTCATAGGTTCGTTCACCTACCACAGCCGACAACCAACTGGGGATAACAAACGACCAGGGTAACCCTGGACGAGTTGTAACCTGAAACATACCCGTAGCACCCTTCCCTGCACCCAAGTTCTCCGGGTCTTGCATCTCCGGAACGGTTCCTACGGTAACCCGCTTATCTGAAAAGTCGATACCCGTCAACGTAATGTCGATGGTATAAAGACCGTTGCGGACAATGTTATACTCATTGTTGCCATTCCCCGGATAAAGAGTGAACGCCACATCGCTATAGGTTACTCCATTCTGCACGGCTTCACCTGTCAATCGGATACAGGTAGCATGTGTAACGCCTTCCCCGATCTTATTGGTCGCCACATTTTCCGTATTACAGCCTGTCCCGGCCGGGTTTTCAGGCACATACCAATAATATGTGCCGCTACTGCCGGGCGAGAGGGTGGTATAAGTTTTAAAGTCTTCTTCCCCATTTACTTGTTCAGGTGTTTCATCCCCAATATATTTCAAGTGCACAGAAACATTACAGAGTTCAAGCGTGGCAGGTACAAAAGAAAAGTTCTCACCTCCCACCGAATACGTGAATTTGATTTTGGCCAGCGAACGTTTCAGATGAATGTCGGCACTAATATTTTCTGTGATCGTACCTGACCACATACCTGTCATTATGCAAAGGTTACTAACCGGAAGTCCGTCTTCCGTAAAAGCATTCGATGTTTGCAACTCTTTCAGCAGTGTTTCCGTTACTGCCTTCCCCTGTAAATTGCCAGCATTGGCAACGACCCATACATGACAGGTTCCGTCGATCCGTTTAAGCGGTAGGTTCACGCTTTCCTGGGTGGACAATGAGGAGAAATATTCTTCAGCGACCAATTCACCCGCGGCATTATATTGGCCGACCCACAGGTTCTGAATCGTCTTATCTGCCGTCTCACCGGGGTCAGCCACCGAGCGGGTCACAGCATCTGACGAAACAAATACGCTGTCAGCCTCCATAGTTTCCCCTTCAGTAAAAGTCATGCTACGCGTTTGCGCTATCGTACTAGCCAGTATATTAAGACGCAGGCAGGCAGACACTTCTTCACCTATTACATCTCCATCACCTGTCACGACCTCACTTTGTGTACAACTGAAACAGAGGATCGTCAACAGTAACCAAACAAATAGCCTTTCATTTATCTTATTATTTTTCATTTCATCACTTCCGCTTTTATAGGATCTTAAATCATTGGTTTTCCACCAATTGTTCCACCACCAGTCCAAGGAATAGCATCCCATTCAGCAACAATCAATCCAAAAGGTATCCCCGGTGTTACTCCCGGTTCAGTCGGACGACCATCAGGTACACCGCCAACATTATCATCGATCATTGAAAAAGGAGACCAATCGTAGACATTTAATCGCAGCAAACTGCGATTATTTTCCACTTCCAAGGTAAATACATATTGTTTGCCTGCTTCAAATACGATATTCTGAGCAATCGTCGCTTTCAACGTAACGGCCACCCCGTTGCGGGAAACGGTGACCGCGACCTGAAAGGAGCTACTGTTTTTAGGCAACAGAATTGCCCTTGCACGGTTTAGTCCTAAATCGTTCGGTTCAGGCAAGGTTACAAAATCTGTTACAATCAGTTTTCCTTTATCCGTTTCGTCTCCGCCGGTCGAAGTTATCGCTTCATTCTCACCGACAACCAGCGATGCTCCGGCCGATGAAATACCCGTCAGTTCCAATCGGGTTCCGCTAAGAGTACTGATAGGTACAATATTATTTTTAGTCGGAGTCACATCAAACACCACCTGTGCACATTTACGTTGGAAAGCCTGGAGACTCACCTGGCGGGATGCCTGCGAAACTGCTACTCCCCGTACAAAGGAAGTCATTATATCCTCCTGATGCGGGATGCCTGTTATCTGTTGTGTACCGTCGACTTTTGTCAACGGACGCGCCGGAGAAACTGCATAAAAATCGTATACACCGGCAAGTACTGTCATCTCTTCGGAGGCACCGATTGTCTGCTTTCCATCCGTATCCACCACACAAGGCAATAAATCCCCCTCATCATCTACCAGATAGGTTCCCTGATAAGCCGGTACAGCAGCGGATAAATCAACCATAGGTAAGTCAACCGACATTAAATCCGGTTCGTTACCCGTCCGCCGGTAAGCTGCAATACGTACCGTACTACCGGAGGGTAACGGAGAGGTTTCCCCACCGCTACGGGTAACCGGAGCTATTTCCAGTCCCGGACGCCCGAAACGAAGTTCTATGAAACGTTCTCCAGCCTCTTCCTGTCCTTCCACAAGTCCTCCCGTGCACCCCGCCATTCCCAACAGAAGACTGGATGCAAACAAAAGAAGAAGGTATTCTGATATACGTTTCATCGTCATTAATTAATTACTCCACCGGAACAGCTACAGGATCCCCTGAACTTTCCCAATCTGCCACCTCAACATTTCCAAATTCGAGTCCGCGGTCTGTTACTGTCATCGTATAGATGTAATGTTTTCCCTTTTCCCAATTGACCGAAAGCGAACTACCGGATGTAGTCGAATAGGTATGGTCATTACCACTGTCCAATGCCCCGGCAACACCCAAGGTCACCTTTACCTCTGTCAGGCTGATATGACTGACAGGAGCGACTAATCCATACACTTGCGGAGTGACAGACGAAAAATCTGCAGTCCCCCCTGAACTGCCTTCCGCCCAAGTTGCAATCTGCCCTTGCTCGCTTGTGCCGGTGGTAGCTGTCAAGGTCAAAGTACCAGTTGTCGATGTCCCTGTCAAAGTTCCATCCGTTAATTGCATGGTAACTTCGGTAGCAGGCGAAAGTGCTGTAACAAATGCATTATTACTTGTCAGTTCAACCTTCTTCACATAATCCTCTGTTGTCACTGTTTGCTCCTTCCCTTTCATCACCTTAAAACTAATTTTCGACAAGGCGTGTTGCATGGAAAGGGCAACCGACGATTGCTGACGGCTAACTTTAGGGGTACTCTTTTCTGCATTAGTCCCATACAGATAATCCACCTGGTTCGTTTTCCACTGATTATTATAAGCAAAAGTCTGCTCAGCCAATATAACCGGAGATTTCAGTACCGGTATTTTCGGTGAGCTGCCATTCAATTCACTCGTTGCCGTAGATGGCGCCCAGGCATAAACCGAACCTTCGGTATCTCCCAAGTATAAAACGGTAGTTGTGCTCCAGGTTTTATCTTTCCCACTAACGCTACAAGTAAAAGTCTGCGTATGATTACTATCCGAATAATAATCCACAGTGCCACTACCTTTCGTCACCAAGACTCCGATAGATCCCAGACGATTCGGATTGCTGCCTTCATCGTTCCCCGTCTCTTCATAAATAGCCTTTGTCTCTTCCCGAAGAGACAGACTTTGGACAGACAGGGCTATTTCCTCTTCTCCACCGTCGGGCAGCTTTTCCGGCAAGTCTGTCTCCATGCCTGTACAGGATGCCAGAAGAGACAGATATAATACATGATATATAAATGTACGCATCATAACTCTATATTTCCTCCCGGTTCCTCATTCCATTCGGCGACACTTACACTTGTCACTTCCAGTTTACGCTGTGAAGCGCAGACCGTATAAACATAATTTGTCCCAGCCTGCCATGCCCAAACATCAGTGACGGGTAACGATACAGTGTATGCCTGATTATCGATTGTAAAAACCACTTCTATCTCCTTATCCGATATGTTTGTAAGAGGATAAGTCAGGATACTGATTTTGCGAGCCACTTTCGGACCGGTAACGGTACCACTCACAATATAAGTGTTGGCACTCTGTGTCCCACCAGCCTTAATTTCTTTCGATATCGTATAACCACTAATCGTACGCGTCAGTGCATCCGATGTATTATCTGACAGCCCTGCAATCGTACCATCCGTCAGTTTCATTGTCGCACCTTCAGTCGTTTTTATCAGGGTCTTAGCATCAGCATTTTTAAGTTCTATTTTTGTCAGGTTACCTGCTCCCGGTAATGTACCATCATTGTAAAGCCGAAAAGAAACCATCGTTAGAGCATGAGCCATCGACAGGTCGATCGAACGGTCAGGACTGTCGGCAACGCGTCCGTTACTGACTTTACGATCACTGTTATTGGCATACAAGTAATCTGTTTCAGTAGAAGCACAGATGATCTTTTTCTTACTGGCCGAGGCATTCGCTACCCACGAAGTCCCGTCAAAACGCAAGTCCGCATTCGTCACATCATCAGACAAAGTAATCGTTCCCGTTTTTTGAAGCGGAGCCAGAATAGTTAAAGTAGAAGCAGAAGTTCCGCTAACAGTACTTGTTTTCGGATAATAGGCATAGACTGTTCCAACCGCATCACTCAGCGTATAAGGAGCAGCTGTAGCAGAAACAAAATTCTCACCTTTTGCAGAAATAGATTTCCAGTTTTCCCCTTTATCATCCCCCATAAACCAGAGATGATCGGTTGAAATTTCTCCTCCCGAATAAGCTCCATTCCCGTCCGCATTCAATACCACTACTCCCATTCCCAAAGCATCCGAAGCATAGTTTACCTTAGCATACGTGATCATATCACCGCCGACCACCGATTTTGTTTCCGCCGTCAATACGCCCGTCGATATACCCAACACAGCCGGTTCGTCATTTCCATCATCCCCGGTAAAAACTTCCTGCTGTGTGCAACCTGTTGCCGACAGCATAACAGCCAATGCTGTTAATGATACTAATTGTTTCATACTATTTCGTTTTAAACATCATTCTTCACAGGAGGGCATAAAAAAGCCCTCAATATCTTATCTGTTTTAAGATATTGAGGGTTTAAAGAAAAATATTCTTACAAGGATATATTACAGCTTCGCTATTTCTTCGGAAGATAAACCGGTTACCTGCGAGATAAGCGAAATATCCAAACCTAGCTTTTTCATATTAGTAGCAATCTCCTTTTGTTTTTGGAGTTCACCTTCCATACGACCTTCTATGCGACCTTCCATACGTCCTTCCAATTTAACTCCATCCAATGCGTCATTTTGTATCATAATCTCGCTCAGATGCTCATCGTAAGCACGACGTTCCTCATCACTCATATTGTGGTAGAGCAGCTTTTCGCGGGCCTCTTTCAAACCGGGAGCGGCAGTATCGGGACGGATAGTTCCATCTTTCAAATACTCTATCCATTCTTCCAACGGGGTGACGGCCACCTGGTTGAACTCATTTACACGAATCAGAAAGTACTCTGGGAAAATTTCTGACGGAAGTTTATGCACCAAAGCGTCTTTCTCTTTTACACTCACTTCCAGACGGTCGCCGGTATGTACGCCTGTAAAAATATTTTGGCCATGATAGAGATAATCGTTTCCCTTGCCGATATCGAAATAAAGGATGTTTACGGAGTAAATTTTCTTCACCTCGTAATAACTATCCCCCAAAGATATATGCTCGGTGATAGCTTTAGCCACACCATAGAGGATACGTTCGAGGAAAGTCAGTTCACGCGTGTTCTGAACTTCTACAATAATAATCTCACCCTTACTGTTTTTAGCCTTGATATCTACCCGGTTGAATTTGTCGTCAAAGGTTTGCTGGTTACTTTCGCTTTCCAGCAATTCAATGATCTCCACCTTTTCATCCAACAGCACAGTCAGCAACCCTTCCAGTACCCCAAAATTAGCTTTCTGACGTAACAGACGCTTAATAGCCCAGTCAAAACGGATATAATTATCTTCCATAAGGCAATATGATTAATGCATTTACATGCAAATGTAAGCAATTCAGGCTTATATTACTTACCTGTCACCTTACTATTTTTCTTTAAACCCTCAATATGTCAAAGATCGCTTCTCGTTTAATACTTCTTTATATGAAAAAGCATCTAAACATTATTAAGTTTTGCCGGTTATAGAATTCTAAACCTTTACAAACTCAACCTGATAATCATCATTATTCATTAAGTCCTCCAGACATTCATTTATCTCGAACACAGCGGACAAGATATCTGTCAGCATAATAATCTTGAATATTATAGATGTCACCATTGCCTAGAAGCACAACCCAATGGTATCCATTTCCTCCCGACGTTCCACTCCAATGCCATTGGGTACTTAAATCAGTAAAACCATCTATAGAATTTAATGAATCTCTGTTTTTGGCTATAATTAGCAACTCATCCATCGATGGCAAACGCCAGTCACTTTTACCTTCTGCTGTCAGATCACTACAATAGAAGTTAGCCCCAGACCAATTCTTAGCTCCACCACTGTTATCCGTCTTACATATCTGTAAATCACCGATATAAGCACCAGTTTCGCCTGCCATTTGCATAGCAACAACCTTAGTAGTACGTGCAGGATTTACGCCCAATACTGATATGGTAAATGCCCCAGTACGTTCAATACCTGTATTAGCCGATGCCATAAACGTTAGCGTACCACTCCCACTACCTTTGATAGGACTTACTGTTATATTATCACTTGTTTCTGGATCGACAGTCCAATCTAAACCAGCGGTAGCTGTAACCTGAGAAGTAATATTACCTCCGACAGCTGGTATTATTGTAGGTGTACTGACACTAAATATCGAACCACTCTGCTTTACAGTAATCGTTCCTGTCGGTCCATCGGTTTCATCTCCCGCCCGAACCGTTATTTGACCGCTTCGCATGGTAGAGGAGGGATTTACCTTTACATTAAAAGTTATGTTCTGCGGCAATCCTGTTGTCTGATTACCCGATGTCGTTCCTGACAAAGTGATCCAGTCACCCGTTGTCACCTTTGATACCCATTCCAAGCCAGGAGTCGCAGTAAAGGTAGATACTTGATCCACCGAAGCTTCCGGGGTTACGTTCACTTCCGAACCTTGTACCGTAGAAGCGGCCTGTTTGACTGTTATTTCTTTTTTCAATCTGGTATACTCCGGATCACCTACCGACGCACCGGCACTCACTGTTATCCTTCCGTTACGTTCCGTCTTAAACGGATTATTAGCGGTAGCCTTCACCTTCAACATTTGTTCTTCGCCGGAAGATTCATTGCCGGAAGTATCCGGATTATCTTCCGCCCAACTCCACCAATCCTCCCCGCTTAATGCAGCCAGCCATTGTAAACCTTTCGTAACGGTAAAAGAAGACGAACCCTCCGAACCGGAAGCAGCCCCCAGGGATATATCATTCCCCTTCACCAATGTCGAACCGCTTTGCGTAATAGTTACAGCCTGTTCCTCACCATTTACGTTCAACGAAAACCCAACACTTCTGTCTTCCGCTTTCGGATTAGCCGATACCGCCTGAAAAGTAACCAAGGCAGGCCCTTGATAAGTAACCTGAGTTCCTGTCCCAGCTGTTTTGCCATTAATCACCGCCGACAGCCATTCCTCAATATCGAATGACCATTCCTGCCCCGGACGGGCAGTGATCTGTACTTCTTTTATTCCGCCTTTTTCCGCCGGCATTTTTTCCGGATCAACAACGATAGGAGGTATTTCATTCACTGTAATACGTTCGTCGGATATATCTATACCGACCAACTTCACCTCCATCTTATAATGACAATTACGCTCGATATCATAATTATTCATGCCACTTCCCGGGTAAAAACGGAATACTACATTATTATAAGTTACTTTATCCTGCACAGCCGTGCCGGTCAACTCGATATAAGTAGCATTACTGACTCCTTTCCCCGTTTTCTTCTTTTCCGAATCGACGGTATCACCACTACCAGTCGTTCCCGCCATATTCTCCGGCAGATACCAATACATAGTCGCTCCTTCTTTTTGAGCTATCCCCTCATAATTTGTATATGTCATACCCTCCTGCTGTCCTTCAGGAACATCGATTCCGATTTTCTGCGGAACCGAGTTCAATGCCACAACTGTTGGAGTAAATGTAAACCCTTCTCCACCTATCGAATAAGTAAATGAAATCTTTGCCAACAGACGGGTTAATTTTACTTCAATGTCCTTTATTCCTCCTTCCTGCACTACTCCTTTCCACATACCCACCATCCCGCACAGATTACTTTCAGGTAAACCGGTTGCAGTCGAAGCATACGATAACAGATGCTCCTTCAATTCCGTTTCAGTTCCAATTTTCCCCAGGTCACCCACATTCGCAACGAACCATACATGACTTTCTGCACCGTTCTTGTCCTGTTTTAGTTTTATATTTACTGTATTGCCGGTTAATGAAGAAAAATATTTATCATACAAAAGCGTACCGTCCGAAACTGTATATTGTCCCACCCAAATACCGGCAATCAGGCTTTCCTGCGCAACATCCAACGGACTGGCAGCACGTGTATCCGGTTGTCCTTTCCCGTCAGCCGTCAATGAATCCGACTCCATCGTACCGGTAGCTGTAAACAGTATGCTACGTGTCAACGGTGTCCGGCTTGCCAACACATTCAAATGAAATCCGGCATCCACATCTTTCAATACATGTAGAGAAATGTCACTTTTTTCCACTTCTGTCTGGGTACAACTGCCGGACAGAAATAAAAGCAGACAGACAAACAAGCATATCTTATATTTATTACTTCTTTTACTCATCGGTTCCATTATCTCTTTCTTATTCCATACATCATTTTCCACCCACTTCTCCATTTCCACTCCAGACAATCTCTTTCCATATAGCCACTGTAAACGAAGTCCCCACTCCTTCATTGATATCCGGATCGGGATAAGGTTTGTCAGGTGCTCCGACATTCGTATCTGCAAAAGATATCATATTCCAGTCGAGCACCTTCATCTGCAACCGGCTTTCGTTGTTTTTTACTTCAAGTGTAAAAACATACCGTTTTCCTTCGTCGAAAGAGATGCTCTTATCAATCGTAGCTTTCAAGGTTGCCTGTTCATCGTCTCGTTGAACCTCTATCTCCATATCGAAAGGTTCCGTGTTTTTGGGAAGAAGTATCCCTTTCGTCTTGTTTAACCCAACATGATTCGTATCGGATTCTACCGGTTCAAACTCATCCACATCAAATACAACCTGCCCGGGATTACCAGTATCACCCCCTGTTGGGGGAATACCTGTATCTTCTCCGATTATAAGAACTGCACCTGACAAAGATATTTTACTTACCTTCAGCCGGGTGGCATACAACCGGCTGAAAGGGAGAACGTTCTCTTTTGAAGGAGCTATGTTGAACACTACCTGTGCACATTTCCGACTGAAAGTATTCAATGTGACCTCCCGCGATGACTGAGAAACCCGTACGCCACGCACAAAAGAAGTCATCACATCCTCCTTATGGGGAATATCCTTTATCTTATAAGTACCGTCAGAATCTTTTATTCGTTTCCTTGCCGGAGAAATGGCATAAAAATCATATACTCCTGTCCGAACAACCATCTCTTCCGTGTCACCGACTATCTGTTTTCCTGCATCATCCACTTCACATAAAGACAGATAACCACCCGGTTTTACCATATAGGTAGCCTCGAATGTGGGAACCGTTGTAGAAAAAGATACCGGCGATGTCTGTTCTCCGACTTTACCCCGATAATAAGCTCCGATACGCAGGGTAGCTCCCTCCGGTAATGGTGTAGAAGACGGCACAGCCGTTTCTTCCGCACGTGTTAGAACAGTCGGTGTACCCAGTGTCGGCTTACTGAAACAGACTGTTACCAGCCGGGCATCTTCCGGGGTATTCCCCTCTATCATACCTACCGTGCATCCTGTTAAAACAATACAGCCTAACACCCCCAGATATAATTGCATGCAATTCGTTTTCATTTATTCTACTTTTATATCTCTACCTCTCCCCCTTCTTTCTCCGTCCAATCGGCTACGGTAGTGGAAAGGATCAGTTTTTCTTTTTCCGCATTCAATACGACCGAAAGCGTATAAGACACACCTGCCCGTGGCAAACTGTTCGCCTCTATAAAACGGATCGGAAGAGCTTCGTAGTCCAAACTCGTTCCGTCCGGAAGAGAGACCGTAGCAAAGAACGTCAACGGAATACCAGCTTCCAACATAACCGTTGCAATCGGGGTATCTGTATAGGAACCAGACAACAAAACTCCAGTTCCGTCCGGTTCCCATATAGTAAGAACCACAGGTTCTCCTATTGCCAGTAAAGTGGCTTTATTTAAATCCAGCAATACTTCCGGATGACTGCCACCTATTTGCATCCGTGTCAAACAAGCACCCTCCGGATAACCTTCTTCCACACGAACACGTATATTCAATTGGGTCAGTAAATGTTTAAACGTAAACTTTTTACTGTCCTGCCAAAACATATCGCTCAGACAGCCTGACTGTTCATCACTGACCAGCAGATCCTGACTTCCGTCCAACCGGTAAACCACTCCGTTACTAGCCGGTTCCATCATCGGGTAATATCCGCGCAGATACAATCGGCTCCCGTCTTCAGGATAATAGCGGGCTTGTAACGGCACGGCTTCCTCCCCGCTTACCCGGCTTTCCCATATTTCATTGTATGTCCCCGAAGAAGATCCAGCAGCAAAAGCAACTGTTTCACCATTCAGTTCCGATACTGCATTACGGCTTTCTGCACGAACCGAAGAGAGATGTTCCAATGCCAGACGGACAGGTATACCGGTTACCGGTCCCGATGCTTCCGGACCGGTACAACCGATATACACCACCATTGCTATCGACAGTGTCAATAGCCTCCTTCTCTCTCCCGATCTCATTCCGATAATCTTTTTCATTTTTCCATTTACTTTTTACCAGTTCCATCTGTACCATCCGCTTCCGCCGTTCCCTCACGCCAGTCGGTAATCTCTATCGTATAACCTCCCGCCTCCAACGGATGAACCGTTAAGTCCAATTCAATACGGGCTGCCAAGCCATTATGTACCGCCTCATTTACCTGGTCAGTCACATCCGTATGCGAGACGAATGATTGACCGTCTTTTTGCTCTACCGTCAACGACAGACTGGCAGGTTCATTGACTTCTTCTTCACTTTCCGGACGAAGACCGAACAAAGACAAGGATGCCGTATAGCGATTCATGCCATTTGCCTCAGCTGGAAAACAAACAGATGCGTAACTTCCTCGGCACAACTCGCCTGTCGGAATACAGACTTCAGGAGGAACACCACTCAACTCACCGCTCATAACCAAGATTTCACCGCCTCCCTCAATACGAATGTTCAGTATCACCTCTTTGATCAGACAAACAGGAGTCAGAACAATTGTTTTACTAACAGCAGTAGTAGCAACAACTTCTTTCTCTCCCGTTCCGTACAGATTCCCAGGCTGACTGATCATACCTACAGTACTTTTAGAAGAAACGGAAGGACGGGCTACTGCACGAGCCCCGGAATATCCGTCATTCATCAATAAATCCAGATTAACACCATCTGGATTACAGACCACCACCTCATAATGACCCTGAGGTATGGTTCCTTCATAACCGGAGGCATCACCACGGCGAACCTGCGGAACCGGGTTATCTTCGGCATAGAAATAATAGTCGAAAGCACCTGCATGTACGGTACGGGTACCCCAATCCAGAACCAGACGGATTTTTCCGTTTTTTATCCAGTCTTTGTCGGTGGTTAGGGAAGTACATGCGGACAATAGGAAGGCGAGCAGAAGATAACACACCACCTGGCCCCTTTCCAGAGGGGAAAAGTTACTCCCTTTATTATAAAAATGTATATACCCCATAATTTTCAATCTTTAATCAATGAATCCCTATCCTATACACAATACTCAACCTGAATCCAATCACCATACCTGTTGCACCGAACAGGCTTTCCTGATAATTCTTATCATCCGCTTTATCATACCGGTATTTTTCTCCTCCGAAAATCGACCGGTAACCACCCTGTAAGGCAGCCTCCACACAAAAACCGGCTCCTAACGGAATCATACAACCGATCGACATTCCCCCCGAAGCAAATTTGCCAGTCCGTCCGTAAAGTCCGTCCGTACTGATCTTTTCTCCCCTTATATCAAAATCACCATATTGACCGAAGGCTCCTACCCACACCCAGCGAAACCGATTATCGCCTGTCAGCCAGAAACGGGGTTCCAGCGTTACGGACGAAACGCCCCAAAGGTTATCCGGATTACTTCCATAACTATAATAGGAATACAGGAACGAAGCATCTACCGACCAACGTTCCCTAAAACAATATTCCAGTTCCAGATTCGGCATGAACGATCCCCGATTAAACTCTACCGGACCATCACCTAACAATATCGAAGGAGCCAGCGTACACCAGGGAAGCAGATTTGTTTTGACTGACAAATTGAAAAGACGCGCACCGTAAAAACTGGCAGGAATGACAGGATGAATTTCCTGTATTCTTTTTTTATCCAGCTTACTATCACTCTGAAATGACTCTTCTTTCTTTTCATTCTTATTTTTCGTCACTAAGGATACATCAGTCTTCTTCCGTATCAGCAAACGATAATCATCCAGTTCTTCCCTTTCAAACAAAGCATCGGAAATCACATAGATGATACGATCTCCTTTATCACTTGATGAGCGTTTATATTGTTCGACAAAGGGAATCGCACCATATTTCCCGATAGCTTCTTCCATACTTTTAGAATAATGACTTTCGCTATAACAAATTTCCTGATTGGCAAACCAGGGTAACGGGGTTTTCAAATTATAAACGTGTACCTCTCCACAATTCAAACCACTGCGATCAATATAAAAAGCCATACATTCATACGGTAGCTTCAGTTTTGTCTTCATATAATTACGGAGACGGCTGGCACGGATCGATACCTCATTGACCACATTTGTTTCCATATACTGCCAGGCTGCCAAATGAGCCACAATCAGCAAATGAGAAGTTCCTTCCAATAAAGCGACACGTGACTCCTGCAAAGACTTTACCATCCGTAATAGTTCGACAGCGTTCTCTCCATAATCAGCAAACAAGCGATCTTCACTCTCCGGAAAAGAAAAAACAAAAGCCTCCGCATCCTGAAAATTCTGACTGAAAAGAGTAAAACTCTTTAATGACAAAACCATTATAAATAATATGTACAATGCCCTTTTCATGATATCTCTATATATGTTCCGTTTCTTAGGAAGAAACGGAACGTGAGAAACTAGACAGACGTAAATCAATGGCTAACAAGTGTTTAGATAAATAACCATACATATTCTTTATAGTTGTAGAGTACAGTATGAGCCATTTCTTCACGTCAACTTTTCCTTTATTGTACTTATGAAGAAATTTGAAAGGCAAAGAGTCTTTATAGTCTCCTTAAAAATAAGGTTCCTTTTATTTTTTCAAAAAAAAGACAATAAGGAAAGTAAAATAATATGAGAAAAAAGAAATCAAAGCCACAACGCAAATAGATTAAACAACTGATACTTTGAACCTTGCAAGAGTGCAAGCAGAGAGGTATAAATGACAAAAAAGGTTATACCCTATTCGACAATATTTACTCTTACACATTTAAGAGAGTATAATATTCAGGGCTTCTTGTGCAAAATTTTGGTTTTTCATAACTATTATAAGAAATAAAGTTATTACTTTTGCAGTGTATTAATATTATTAATGGGTAATGTTCCGTTTCTTCCTAAGAAACAGAACCAGTTTTTCAACTTATCTTGCTGATTCATATAATTTTATTTTTTGTCCTTGTTTTCTTTTTAATACTATTCTATTTGCTTCATTGATTATTGAACTATTCAGTTCTGCCAGATAAATACGGGTGACCAAAATAGAAGAATGTCCCAATGCCTCACAAATGGTTTCAATATCCACACCTTTATCACGTGCTATGGTAGCCCAGGAATGACGTGCCACATGAGTCGTCAACTTCACATTCAAACCGAGAATCTTTGCAACCCGTTTCAACCGTTTATTTTGCAGTCTGAGTGCACTTTCATAACCTGCTCCATCTTTTGCCAGGAGCGGGAACAGATAAGGACTATCTTTTACTTCAGATGCATACCGCCGGATAATCATAATCATTTCCGGGAGTAATTCAATATGTAACACCTTTCCTGTTTTGCGCCTCACATAAGTCAAGACTCCCCCTTGGATATCCTTTTTCTTTAAATGTGCCAAATCCACAAACGACATTCCCCGCGTATAATAAGAAAAAAGAAACATCGAAAGGGCAAATTCCAGCTTTTCGGGTAATCGCGTCACGACCTTTTCCAAATGAACGATATTTTCCGCAGGAACAGCCCGTTTTACAGTCGGCTTCGTTCCTGTAAAAACATCTTTAAAAATATCTTCCCGCCCCCATTCCGAGACTCCTGTCCCCAGCATCTCATGCCAGATGGTACGCAGATGCCTCAGATAAAAAGAGGAACTATTTGCCAATAAACCTTTTCCTTCCGGTTTATCTTCCATCAACCAATGTTCATACGCCACCATCAACTCCCCGTCCATCTTTTCCGCATACACTCTCTTCGATCCTAAAAAACGCCGGAACGAATTGAGCGTACTCCTGTAATTATGTGCCGTACTCTTTTTACCACTATCTTCCAAGCGGTCTATTTTCTGCTGCATAAACTGCAACACTTCCACTTTCTGCCGCCTGCCTGTAGCCCGGCCTTTATCTGTTCTCATATACTTAATTATTTACTAATTGATAAATATTGAAGGAATTTAGTAAACAAAATAACATAAAGAGATGATTTGATTTCTTATTAAATCTAAGCAATCTGTATTATTAAAAAACCAGAAGAGTGGATTACGATTATTATAAGTTAATGCTCGAAGGGGTTCCGCCGGAGTTGTCGAATGAAGAAATAATGTTCAATATGGACGGAGCCAATCCGCACAATTACTTTCTGTTTATGTAAGGTATGGAAGATGAAAAAGACGGGGTTATGATAGGTTTCGGCCTAGCGGAGATACACTTTCAGCGTCAGTATATGGAGTGCGGGAAGGCTCTCCATATTTGTCAAAATCCAGTTCCAGATCAAGTTTCTTATTATGACCAAAGATAGTAAAAATAACTGAGAGAAATAGCAGAATGCAGAGATATAATTGCAAATGAGTGATTTAGGATAGGTTGTGAGCAAAAGTACAACGCCACCTAAAACAGGTAAAATACCAAATAAAACCGGAGTTCAGTTACTATCCCGTTACTTTACTTTCGGTCGGTATCAGGTGGTGAACACGGCAGAAAAGCACTACAAATATACCTAATTGTCAGGTATATGGCAAACGATGATGATAAAAAGTCTCATGCCGGATTTGATTGCGTTGATTGGCTATATTTTACGTATTGACAGACAACTCTACAAGTAATAATTTTGCAATCAAAAAAAACGTAGAATCAAACAGCCATTAAACGATATGGTCTGCATTCTATAATTCTACATAATCAACAATATTATTGGTTGCCTGAAAATTAGGACAGACATGGAACCTTTCAATATTCCATCATTTGCCTGTTTCTCGTTTCATCAAAATAGAATTTCATACCTTAATCGCAGATTATAGAAGGCGGTTTCTTTGTTCGTCTTCCTGCTCACCGATTCCACTGAGTGTAAATGATTTGCTATAATTCTTTTTAAAATTTTACTTTAAACATAGAATAATGACATAGGTATAGACATCTCGCATATTTTTGTCAATTGCCTGATTCCTATATACACTCCAACAGGGTTTAATTGGAAAGTTGTTATTTGGTCCTTTTTGAAAACGTCAAATGCATATTGCCATCGGGCATCTTTCTGAACATGGTAGTTGCGAACCTCATCTTCTGTAAATGGGGTTGCTTTATTTTTCAATTTTTCAAACAAAGGTATTAACTGGTCTTTATTTACTTGATGGAATGCTTCTGTAACGGTTTTGGTATTTGTAACATTGAAAGATACACATTGTCCTTCAATAGTAAACATGCCCATTATGTAGGGTATATTTGCAAGTTGAGAAGAATTTATTAGTTGAGGATTCTTCTGAAAAACATCATTTAGTTCATCTAATGAAATATTCCGTCTGAAGAACAAATCATAGTCAGATAGTAAATGCTTCTCTAACGATTCTGTAACATGAAAAGCCGATATACCATAGCCACATCCTACTTGCTTTAAATGGGCAATATCCAATGAGTTAATATTTTTCAGTTTTTCAGTCAAAGGAGCTAACTTTAATAACAAGTCATCGTATTGTTTTCTGTTATATGGAAATATCAGTTTACTAAACACTATTATTGCTAATAATGAAGCAGTATTAGAAGATAGTTTTGGGAGTATATTTCTCGCCTCATCTATGACAGATTGTTCTGTTGTTCTTTCCTGCGCATTCAAACGTTCTATCAGTAAATCTATAAGATTCTCGCCCAGTTCTTCATCACCGGATACAATATAATTCTTAAATGTTTCATTTAACACCAACTGAATTGCAGGTTCTTTGAAACGATACAATAAATCTTCCTTTAATGAAGTTATTCGCTCTATTGTTTTTTCAGATATGTCAGATAGCCTTTTCTCTGCCTCAACTCTTGCATCCTGTGTATAGACAGCAAACTCTGCTTTTACTACGTATTTGCAAATTTCCATAGCAGTTTCAGCAGTTATACCATTAAAGTTAATGTCGCCTTTTGCTTGTACTATAGTGGATTGATTGACGTTCTCTGTTTTCTGATCATTTCCGAAATTCATTGTTATTGCCGTTTACCTGATTTATATTACTATTATAAACATCTTTAATTGTCTGCTTGTTACTATTTCCTCCTTTTTTTATTAAATAGAAAATACCACTAATTATACCTCCAGCAATAGCAACAAGAAGAGGAGTTATCCATACTGAGTTGTCTTTAAAAAAATCCATACTAACTATTTTTATGTTATATATTATTTACTCTAAGCAATACACAAACAGCATACCAAAATCGAATGGCGTAAAAATATGCCATAATGGCACATTTTCCATTTCATGTAGCAATCATAGATTGTGAAAAACGGTTTCTTTGCTACTTCCTTTGTTCAACTTCTTGATCACCGAAAGAAAGTAGCAGCGGTGTATTACCGATAACTACTTAGCTATCTACAATGCCTTGATTCATTGATTATCAATGTAGTTTATCAGGGACTCTAATAAATTTGGCCTAAAAAGGCTCAAAACGAAGTCTATTATTAATCATAACACACTGAATGACATCAAGTTTATATAACTGAGTAATTACTATTACCGCCACCATTGTTAAAAATCCATTAGTTTTGATATGGAAGAATGTTTCAAAGGCATTTGTTCATCTAAACTCGCATTTGTACAATGTGGGTTTTACGAAAGAGAATATAACTACAGTATCAGTTCGAAGAATGTTGCTATCGAAAGCAGGGTTATGAATACTCCCAAGAAAATTCGGAATACTTCACTGATGATTTCTCCTGCTACTCCGATGATTAAAGCACCTGCCCAAAGGACTGCTCCGATAAGGGTTGTCAGTATCGCTTGTCCTATGTATCGTATCGCTTTCATATCGTTTTTGTTTTTAATTTTTTATTTATGCGGATTTGAGAGCTTTGGATGTTTGTTTCACTGTCTTTTTCCGTCTCCCGTTTATCCGACATTTTTTATGCGTCTTCCGGTCACTTCGGTATGTTTCTGTTTCAGGGACTTTATCAAGGTTGGGTTTAGGGGATACAAGGTTTTTTGGAAAAATACTACCCGACAGCGGAAGCGTGGAGATTTTTTCAAAAACAGAAGGCTTGACCTTGTATTCACGTTAAGAACCCGGAAATACCTTTGCACCAGGACAGAGACGTAAAATGAATTAGATACAGTCTTTTTTATTATCCTATACAAGGATAATAAAACTGAGACCAAGTGCAGAACACTGAAAGAAGGTTGTAAGAGAGCGGTTTAGGTGATAGATTGAGAATATGCGACCATGATAACTATGTAACTGCCGAAAAAGTGCGTAATGCCTTCATAGGAATAGACATGAAACCCTGCTTGCCGTATTTCGTCAACACAACGAGGATTATAAAAAGCAGGTAGGTAAAATCAAGAGTGAGCGCAGCTATTAGAAATATTGCACCGTGTATAATCACTTGTCGGAGTTTATCAAACAACGCTACAAAATGAGCGATATAGCCTTAAAAGAGCATACTCCGGCATTTATCACCGACTTCGAACTATTCCTACGTACCGAGAAAAACCACTTAAGAGAAAGAGATTAGAAGCATCATTGTCCAAGCTACTGAAAAAGTATTAAATTCTCAGAGTTCTAGTTTGAACTTTCGTGGTAATCTTACGAGATATTAAAAACAATCTTGAATATTGAGGCAATAACCGTATGTAGTTTTTTTCAAAAATTTCGTTCGATATAAAACAATGCTATTGTAGCCCCCCTCATTTACATTAGTATGTTAACAAAATCAGAGGTCTATAGAAAATAAATACCGAGAGAATGATATAATGCCACAAAAAAAAAGTAATTTTGTGGCAAAAGTCAAAGCTATGGGTGCAAACAGTTCTTACAAGGCTATGTATGATATTGTGGAACAGGCAAAGGATGGAACAATTTTCATTCCTGATGATTTCGTGACATATGGTACTCCCGATGCAGTTCGTTCGGGACTAACACGTTTGTGCCGTAATGGAAAGCTATATCGCTTTGCTAAAGGTATTTATTATGTGCCTATGTATGACAAGTGGGATGGGACGCTACGTGAGCCTTCATTGGATACTATCGCCCAAAAGATCGCTCAAAGAGATAATGCCCGCATTATACCAACCGGAGCCTACGCACTCAATAAACTTGGACTATCTACGCAAGTTCCAGCGAATATCATCTATATAACGGACGGTTCTGCACGGCAGGTTAAGTTTGGCGAAGGAAAAAGCATCACATTCCGCCATAGTAATGATTTAGGCAATTTCGCTTACCAATCCACACTGATGCAACTGGCTGTGCTTGCCATGCGAGAGATTGGCGAAAAGTTGATAACGGAAGAGCAAGCAGCCAAAATAAAGAATATGATAGCAGAACATGTTTCGGAACAAGATTTCAATCACGATATAGTGCTTGCTCCGACATGGGTAAAAATGATATTGCAACGATGAAATTTATCGATTTGTCAAAAGAAGACCGCACGGATGTACTTAACCGTGTTTCTACGGAACTGAACATACGGCAACGGGAGGTAATAGAAAAGGATTGGTGGGTAACGGCAGTACTTCGAGCTATGTTTTGCCTGCCATACGCTAAGCATCTATCTTTCAAGGGTGGCACATCATTAAGTAAGTGCTGGCATCTGATTGACCGATTTTCGGAAGATATAGACATCGCCATTGATAGAGAATATTTGGGTTTCAGCGGAACTTTATCAAAAACACAAATCAGCGATAAAGTGCGCCGGGCTACTTGTACTTTCGTAAGAGAGACCATGCAACATGACATAGCTGAACAGTTGCACAAAAACAGTATCGCAAAAGACATGTTCCAAGTAAATGTGGATATTACCCCTATCTCTACCACTGACCCGGAAACCATAAATATCAACTATGATTCCGTCTTGACATTCTCTATTGATGGAGAGAACGGCCTGTATGTTCTACCCAAAGTAAAAGTGGAAGTGAGTGGCAGGTCTATGAGTGAGCCGATGAGCGAAGTGTCTCTTGACTCAATGATTGGCCAAGTCTATCCGAAAGCACCTTTTGCAGAACCAAAGTTCAATGTACGGGCTGTTCTTCCCGAACGCACGTTCCTTGAAAAGATATTCCTCTTGCACGAAGAGTTTGCCAAACCAAAAGATTTAATTCGAGTGGAACGTATGTCACGGCATATGTACGACATTGGTCAGATGCTAAAAACTCCGATTGCAGAAAAAGCTATTCACGATGAACAACTTTATCGTCAAGTTGTAGAGCATCGTCGCACATTCATCGGATTGCGTGGATTCGACTACAATACTCTTTATCCTGATACACTAAACATTGTTCCTCCGGCTTCTATTATAGAACAGTGGAAAGCTGATTATGAGAATATGCGTTTGCACATGATATATGGTGAATCCGTTTCGTTCGAAGAGTTGGTGAATAAACTCAAGGAGTTGAATGATAGGATAAACATTGACTAAACTCTGCTCGTTGTGAAGGAACTCTTTTTTTAACTCTTCATAATTAGTCTGCTCCCCCATAAGGGAGAGCAATTAATAACACAACAAATAAAAAGATAGTAATATCTGAAAAATACAAACAAAATAAAAGTATTTCAAGCTCTTAGCTAACATCAATATCTTATAAAAAGGGACAAAAAAGCAATATCAGATCATCCCGTGCCAGATAGCTACCATCACCTGCGCAGATCGCTGCCGTTATCCGGTAGATAGTCACCGCCACCCGTACGGATCATTGCAACAAACAGTGCGGATAGTCAAAACAATCCGGGCAGTCAGTGGAAACGATCTGCGCAGATAGATAAAATGGAAATCAGAAAAGAAAGAACATGACCTGATCTGAGGTATACAAAATGAATGTTTTTCTTAAAGGACAGCTATTTTTCTTCTATAAGTATCTGTTGGACAGTCTAACTTTCACTTTACTAAATGTTATATAAAACAGTATAAAAACGAACCGGACTACACCTATCCGTACAGATAAATGCAGTCCGAAAATCATTTTTCCATATTATTAGAAAACTACTATCCAAAAAGATAATCCTTAACTTCCGTACAGTTCCATATTTTATAGGCAGACCGGAACCGGATACTTACAATGCAAAGATACAGAAGGAAAAATAACAAAATGACATTTTGACTTATTCCGAAAATCAATCTCATTTGTTACTGAAGTTTCATTTTTTACCATGACGAAATATCGAATGTTCCATCTCTTTCATAAAACGTTGACTTACAAAATCATTTTCTTCCAATCTGCCGTCCCCCCAATCGCTCCACTGAGGATAAAAAGCCCAATTCCAATTTATATAGCAGAAAGCCTTTACATTAGGTTGTCTTTTCATTAAATGAAAATAAGGTTCAAACCAATCATTCCAACTTCTGAACCCATCCAAAACTCCCACTGAACGTGGTGTTGATTCTCCGATCATAAGAGGCTTTTTATATTTTAAAGAATTATCCAGATAACTCAAAACCTCGGGGTTCTTAAACTCTTCCGGTTTAAACAAATCAATACCCCACCAATCAACATACTCATTTCCGGGATAATAATCCATAAATGGACTATTCTTTTGGTCATCATATCCATAACACCATACTGTCGCCACTTTTTCCAATCCGGCCTTCCTGAATTTATTTGTTATGTAACGAAAAGCTTTTTTATAACTCTCTGGTTGATAACCATTCCAATGTCCGTTAAACTCATACCCGATTCTGATAAATACCGGACGATCCCATTTTTTCAGAACATTGATCAGCTTTTGAATATTATCATCATATAGACCATCTGAAACATCTTGTTCATAATGTTTTTCAGGATCGCCGTCTTTTGTCATCGATAATCCCAACTGGGGAATCAGGTTCCAATCATATTTATCCATTATGTTTTTATGTTCCTCCAACCATGCTGTCGGATCCGTATCTAATCCAGCATACAACATATAAATGGCCGGTAATCTTGTTTCGCCTAATAACTGTACATAATTTTCAAAAGCCTCCGCAGACTGACCAGCTCCACTCAATATCTGTCCTTTGGGCTCCAATCGTGCTCCAAACTCAGTTCTCGTCTGGTAGTTTGGTTGATTATCCCCGGTATTTGGCTCCGGTCCCATCGTAAATATTAATTTTCCACCTGTAATAATGTCCGAATAAGAAATGCGGAACGAATCCAAAATAGTTCCATTCAATTCTACCCGTTGAATATATATATTTTCTTTTGAAAGATTACGTGTCTCAATTACAAACTCCTTTCCTTCTGATAAATTTAAAATCACACGATCAAATTGAGGTGACCCCAATTCATACCATCCTCCTACCGGATTCATCGGATAAAATCCCATGGCACTGAAAACATACCAGGCAGACATTTGCCCGCAATCTTCATTTCCACAGAGTCCGTCAGGAGAAGAAGAATATAAGGTATTCATAATCCGATTCACCGTTTCCTGTGTTTTCCAAGGTATCCCAGCTGAATTATACAGGTAAGCTGTATGGTGACTAGGTTCGTTTCCATGAGCATATTGCCCTATCAATCCGGAAATATCAATAGAAGAATCTTCCCCGCTAATTTCTGAAGATTCATTAAATAGCCGATCCAATTTTTCGACAAAAGAACTCTCTCCCCCATGCAGATGAATCAAACCCATTACATCATGAGGAGCAAACCAACTCCATTGCCATGAATTACCTTCTGTAAAATAATCATTCCTATGACGTGAAAAACGAGGATCGAATGGTTCTGCCCATTCTCCTGTTGACAAACGTCCGCGAATAAAACCTGATTCCGGATCATACAGATTTTTATAATTCCCGGAACGCTTCATATATCGTTCATAATCGTCAATATGCCCCAACTTTTTTGCTACCTGAGCCAGACACCAGTCATCAAAACAATATTCCAATGTTTTTGAAGCAGATTCATTTTCTTTATCAGAGGGTATATAATTCATTTCTTTATAGTAAGCCAATCCACCATAGTTGGAATCTGCCACCTCCTTCATCGCTTTATAAGCTTGTTCTACATCAAAAGAACCTATCCCCTTCAATATAGCATCTGCAATTACAGGAAGAGAATGATAACCGATCATGCACCAGGTTTCATTGCCGTGTAATTCCCAAAAAGGGAGCCAACCTGTCTGCCTGTACTGGTCCAGCATTGAATGGACCAAATTATCGGTCAGATCTGGATTAATCAACGTATACAAAGGCTTCAAAGCCCTGAAAGTATCCCACAATGATAATATTGTATAACGCTTATACCCTTCGGCTTTTACTGGAAATCCCTTAAATCCTTTATATCTTCCGTCTATATCAGAAAATAAAGCAGGAGCAATACAAGTATGATACAAAGCTGTGTAAAAAACTTTTTTCTTGGAAATATCCTGAGTCTCTATCTTTATTTTCGCCAACTCTTTTTCCCAGGCCAAATCGACCATTTCTTTTGCCTTCTCAAAATCCCATCCATTCCTATCTGTTTCCAGATTTTGCATAGCACCCTGAATATCCACGGAAGAAATAGCAACTTTCAAACGTAAAGTATCAGAAGATGTATTACTAAAGGACAATACAGCTTTGGTATATATATCTTTTCTATTTTTCTCTTTACAGAAATATGAAACACTGTCAAACGGTTCAGAGAAGCGTGCTGCAAAATAAATTTTATGATCTCCTGCCCAACCTGTTGAATAACGGTAACCGGTAAGCATGTCGTTTCCTACCGGTTTACAATATACCTTCGTGGGTTTATCCCAATTAATGTAAAAACCGAGGTCAAACAAAACAGAACGGTTCTCTTTATTTGTAAATGTATATTGATGAAAACCTATCCGTTCTGAAACAGTTAGTTCAGCCATGATATCATCATCCAGCAATTTCACAGCATAATATCCCGGCCTGGCTTTCTCTTCTTCATGAGAAAAACGAGTTCGGTAAAAATCTGAATAAGACTTTCCATATTCAAAATGAGAGGCTTTAATTTCTTTATTTGTCGGCATCACCAGTATATCAGCCAAATCACCTATCCCCGTACCACTAAGATGGGTATGGCTAAATCCAGCTATCAAACTATCGGAATAATGATATCCGGAACACCAGTCCCAGCCAGTCGTGCCATTGTCAGGACTCAGCTGGATCATACCGAAAGGGTATGCAGCCCCAGGAAATGTATGTCCATGATAATCTGTCCCTATAAAAGGATCTACCCAATCAGTCAACTTTTCTGTTTGTATCTTCTGGGGTTCGCAAGCGAACCCCAGAAAACAACAACACAACAACTCTATAATTCTTTTAACCATAAAAGACTACCTTTATTATTCCACAGAAAACTCATGTAATGAAAACGTATAATGACTACCCTGGGGATTACCATTCATGTTTTTATCCTGCCAATTTGCAGAGTAAGAAAGCCACATGGTTTTACCGTCTTCCGAAATAAACTTAGAAGGTATATTCACAAAATAAGCCACAGGCCCGAAACGATCCATATATTTTAGAAGACGCCATTCACCATCCAACTCATCAGCTTCAAGGATCATTGTATCATACCGGTTATCCAAATAATACTGTTTCCACATAAAATTTCGATGTCCGCGACTAATGCACATCAGATATTTTTTTAATCCAGGATTATAAGTTGCCGTTACACAACCCAGATAACCAGGCCATTCCAATAAGGGTTTGATCTTTTTAAAGTCTTTCGTCCATATCGGTTTGCCTTTTTTATCTTTACCCCCATAGAACTCATAAGCCTTCGGGTCATTCATCGTTTTTTCATTGGGTTTTACACGTATCAGATAGATCTGATCGCCTTGTATCCAGTTATTCCATGCATCCGGATCTGTCGACCCATGTGCAGTCATATAAGCATACCCATCCGGTGAATACTGCATATTTTTTCCAAAATCAACAAAATGAGGAGCTCCAATCTTAATCGGAGCAATATCCGGATTCTCCCCAAAAATAGGATTTTCAGGAGTACATGGAGACTCCTCCCATGTTTTGCCATAATCTTTTGAAATCCTGAATCCGACAAAAGGTCCGAAGCCAGGCCATCCCACCCCGTTACAATTACTCTTTGCATTGTTCGTTAAACAATAAGTTCCATAATACCAAATACCATTATAAACTAAACTTCCGGCCGGATATCTGCCTCCATATGGAGCAGGCGATCCCTCTACACGCGGCTCTATATTCTCTATCGTCAGATTCATCGGATCATTGCCGACAATTTTAGCTTGTGCTGTTGCAGCCTTACGTCCCATAAAGTCAAGTGAATTACATGGGTAATCAGGATGCTTCCAATCAAAAGGGACGTAAGTACTTTCATTTCCTCTTAACAAATAACCATCAGTCCATGGAGAATACATACAATCATCTTCGGCCCAACTAGGATACCAGGTATCAGCATTCGTATAATTAGCATACCTACCGGAAAAGACTATCTCCGAATATTCCTGGGATCTCGGGATAGGACATCCTTCAGGCGTATTATCTGCCCACTTGAAAGGATCTTTTAAGTTACAAAAGCCGGGGCGTAAATCCTGAGCATTCAGTTGGATCAATGATATTAATATCCCAACAATCAATAAATAAATATTTTTTTTCATCACAATATTTCTCTTTAATTTAGTTCTTCTACTTTTAACACTCTATTATTCAACGTTCTATATCAGGATATCCTGGATTTTGTTTTAATTGTGGATTGGCTCTTAAAACGGTAGCCGGAATTGGGAATATTTCAAGATGCTTACTTTGATCCGGTTTCTTATCCCACCATTCTCCTTCACAGAATTTATTGAAACGGATCAAATCCGTACGACGGCGCAATTCAAATAAAAATTCACGTCCCCATTCATCCAACATTTCGTCCATATCCAATTGGGCAGTTCCTTCGGGAACATATAAATTCTTACTCCAGCTTTCTTGTGGATAATTCCGCTTCCGAACGGTATTTAACAGTCGCCCCGCATCAGTAACATTTCCCTCTCTCAATTTACATTCAGCCAAACTATAATATATTTCGGCTAACCGTATTTCGGCAAAATCCGCTTCAATCTTTCCTGCATCTTCATTTTTATACAGTGGATATTTAATTGCGCACCAACCTGAATTCTGATCAGCATGATTCCAATCTGAAATCATCGGATTAGTTTTCCCATTCCATTCATCCGAAGGACTCTGTTCAGGCGTACGACCTTCAAATAGTCCAACCTGATCCCGTAAATAAAGTTCCCAACGCTCACCGTCATCTTTTACCCGTAATTTCTCTCCTCCTTTTTCATAATCCAGATAACCGAATAACATCATTCCTTCACGTTTTGAATCACCTAGATTACGGTATTTTTTTAAACGATAATCTTCAGGATATTCCATAAATTTACGAACAGGCTTCCCTAACTGAAAAGTATATTCCTTTCCATCGAGGTCCAATCCCGGGGTTAATGCCCAACAGGGATTCAACCAGCCCCAATCGGTAAAACCAAAATAGTCATGTGCACGAAAAGGAGCGACCCATAAACTATACCGATTGCTATAATGCCAATGAGATCCGGAAAAAGTTCCGGTAAAAGCATAGATCAATTCATCACAAGTGTCATTATTCCAATCAAAAGGAGCATCCCAACGATCCGCTAAGGCATAAGGGCCATATTCTCCGTTTATTATTTTCTGACAATATTCGGCACATTCTTTATAGCGAGGTTCTCCGATATATTTCTCTGCATTCAAATATAAACGGACCAAAAGAGCTGCAGCTCCGGCTTGTGTCCATTCCATCTGATTTATTCCATTTCCACCCAAAGTTTGTTTTTTAGGCAAAAGTGGTATCGCATCCAATAATTCTTTTTCAATATATGAAAATGTTTCCTGGGGAGATACCTGAGTTTCTGTCATTTCAGACAAACTGTATGCCAATGGTATATTGCGATACATATCGAAAAGAGACAAATAACACCATGCACGCTGTGTTTTTAAACCAATTTTAAGACCATCAAACTGTTCCTGAGGCATGCCGTAATCCGCCGGATCAATCTTTTCAAGGTCATTTAAAGCCGCATTACAATAAGTCACTCCCTTAAATTTTTCATTATAAGCCGTATACACATGGGAATCTTCCGGACTCCATTGGTGTTGCCCCAGGCGATATACTTCATTCAAGTTCCAATGCCCTTGCCGGTTTAATGTTACTATCTGATCCGCCGTAGATTCCTGCAAACGCTGAATAGCCCCTTCACCACACTGAATTGACCAGAAACAATGGTCATATGAAACCATACAAGCACGGATAATATCTTCCTTTGTCTGAAAAAAATTTTCTGTAGTAATCCTGTCATACAGATTCTCACTAAGATCTGTACATGCACTGAATGCAAATAAGATAAATACACCCAGGGTTTTATATAGTTTTCCTAACATAATAATATTGTATTAATAATTAAAAACCTAATTGAACTCCCAATAATACCTGAGTTGTAGACGGATAATATCCTCTATCAGCTGTTGCACCCGGTGTCAAACCATTGATCGGATAACTCTGAGGATCTACTCCCGAAAACTTCGTAATGGTAGCTAAATTTTTACCTGTCAGATAAAAGCGAAGAGTATCAAACCATTTACTTGCAAACTTCAAAGTATATCCTAAAGTCACTACATCTAATTTAATATAATCACCCGGTTCTATGAAATAATCACAAGGGATATTAACTGCCTTGATATGAGCATTTTTACCATAAGCTTCCTTCAAGACATTATCGGAAGTTCCCTGTACTCCATAGTAACAATTATGAATATTATAAATGTCAAAACCGAATACACCTCTAAAATAAATGGTTGCATCAAAATTCTTATACCAGAACGTATTATTCAAAGATGCTGTAAAACGCGGTAAACCGTTTCCGACTATACGTTTATCCTCGTCTTTCGCTTGGGAAAAAGGGATCTTTTCTTTATTATCCTTATTCCAGACAAGCCAGCCACCGTTTTCATCTACTCCTGCATAAGCATAAGTATAAAAGTTCCCAATGCGTTGCCCTTCACGCAACTCCTGAATGTCGTCATCTATGTTCGGAGAGGTCAGGCGAACCATACGCTGGTATTCTTTAGCCTCATACTGGTCGTTTGAAAAACTCTTTAACTTATTACCATTTGTCGATGCTACAAGACCGACAGAATAACTAAAGTCTTTTGTCCGGACGGCCTCTACATTCATTTCCACTTCAATACCGTTATTCACCATCGTTCCGACATTCAGGAATGTCTGAGGATGAAGATTAGGTGGTGCAGGAACGTCGTACCAGCCTAGTAAATCCTGTGATTTTCGATTATAATAATTCAGACTACCGCTTATACGGTGATCCCATGCAGTAAAGTCCAGACCGATGTTCCAGTTGATCCCTTTCTCCCATCGTAAGTCGGGATTTGGATTACTTAACGGCCCCCAGCCCTGATACTGTTCGCCACGATAAGTGACCGTTCCATATCCCTGCATCGTCGGAATAGACAAATACGATTCAAAATCCTGATTACCTGTCATTCCGAAATCTCCGCGCAATTTAAGATCATTTATCCAACCGATATCTTTCATAAAGCTCTCTTCACTGATACGCCAACCGGCTGAAACCGCAGGAAAATATCCCCATTTATGATTCGTGCCGAACTTCGATGAACCTTCATAACGCAAAGAGGCTGTAAAAAGATAACGCTGTTTATAGTCATAACTGGCACGACCGAAAAATGCTATCAGTTTAGAATCGTTTTTCCAACTATTAAAACCGGCCTGGTCGGTCACTATATTCTTATACCAGGTCCCATCTCCCAGATTATTATATGTCAGGGCATCCGATGTGAAATTATAATTTTCCGCATACAATCCGGAATTTTCAAATTTTTGATAAGAATACCCTCCCATTACACGGGCAGAATGACCATTTGCTTCGAATGTATAATTTGCCAACCATTCCAAACTTTGTTGAATGGCTTTGTCATACTGACGACGGGCATGTCCTTTTTTATTAGCAGCTTCTGCCAATTCCGTATTATAGGAAGGCCGGAAATAATAAGTAAAGTTATCATTGATCTGTTGTGCTAAAGTCACTTGAGTATTCAGACTATGTTTTCCTTCACCTCCGCTCAGCAACGGCAATAGATTCAAACGAAACGTTGCATCCCAATCCAAATACTTTATTTCCTTACCATCCAAATCTGTTTTTAATATTTCCACCGGATTAGTTGCACCGAAACCTACTGTCTTAAAATAAGTCTTTCCGGTCGGATCCTTAGGATTTTTTACCGGCTGAGTGGGATTTAATAATATCGCTTGTTGATATACCCCATAATTTGAATTATCGGCCTTAATTACACGGGGAGCGACATTTAAAATAATTTTATATAACCCACTTTTACCTTGATGATTCAAACTTATACGACCACCGACTTCACGACGCCCAGAACGCAAGTCGACTCCCTTTGCATTTCTGTAATCAACCGTTGCCCGGTAATTATTCAACGTATTTCCACCGGAAATCGTAAATGCATGATTCTGTGTAAATCCGGTACGTGTTATTTCTTTAAACCAATCCGTGTTAGCTCCGTAATCATCTCCACGTTTATATTCCAGAAACTCATCCCTTGATAATACTTCCGGTTGATCATTAATCATATCGAAAGACACATAACCATTATAATTTGTATTTACAAAACCTTCCGAGGAAGCCCGTTTGGTAGTCACGACAATAACACCATTACTTCCCCTTGTTCCATAAATGGCAGAAGCCGCACCATCTTTTAATACGTCTATGGATTCAATATCATTCTCATTAATATTGTAAAGATTTCCACCAGGTACACCATCTATTACCACCAATGGTCCTAATCCGGCAGACCTCGACGAAGCTCCGCGAATTTGGATGCTAGTCGAAGAATTAGGATCAGCAGAAGCTTGATTTGTAATGCTTACGCCTGCCACTTTCCCCTGTAACTGATCCGCCGGATTAATAGCACTTACATTTAAAAAGTCTTTACTTGAAATATGAGATACGGCAGAAGTTACTTCCTTCTTCCCTACACTCCCATAACCGATAGCCACCACTTCACCTAAAGTTTGGGAATCTTCCTGTAGAGTAATGACCAAAGGTTTTTGTCCTGAGATTTTAACTTCTTTGGATTGATAACCGATAAAGGAAATAACCAATACACTCCCATTTTCTGCTCCGACAGAAAAGTTACCATCCACATCGGACACTGTCCCCTGTGTAGTTCCCTTCACAACAATATTTGCACCTGCAACCGGTAAACCGGATACATCTTTGACTGTACCCCGTATCTGAATATTCTGAGCACTTAATTGTGTAGAAATCAGAAATACAAATAGCAGACAGAATAGCAGTTTTCCAACATATTTGCCGTTTTCTGCTAAAGGTAAGTCTGAAATATTCGATCTAAAAATAAAATACCATTTCATACCATACTAAATTTAATGTTAAAAAATGATCCGTATGCAATCGGATCTTTATTATAAGAGCGCGCTATCTGATAATAATCTGTTAATTAGAATCACTAAGTGAAGGAGGCTGGTTACAATGCCCCCAATCGGAGGGAGTTTGCCCCATTATAATTTCCATTAATCCTCCTTGTTGTATTGTTTGATGATCAAACCAACTTTTTGTAAATGGTTTTCCGTTCAAAAAAACCTTTTGGATATATCGATTTTCATCCGATAATTTTTTTACCCGGATAATATACTTATTTCCATTCTCCAAATCAAAAGAAACTTCTTCCAGATGGGGAGCTGTTAACAGATAAACATCCTGTCCTGCTACCGGATAAAACCCCATTAAATGAAATGCCAGAAAGGAAGATAAAGCCCCGCTATCATCATTCCCGGGCAATCCCGTTTTCCCGGTTCCAAAATGTTTCTCTATAATACGCCGAACCCTATCTGCTGATTTTTCTGGTTTACCTATCCAATGGTATAGACAAGGAGTTAAAAATCCAGGTTCATTATTTACATTAAAAAAATCATTTACCCACGATGTTTTACTGGGCTTACTATTCATAAAAAAAGTATCCAGACGGTTCTCAAAAGCCTGTCTGCCTCCGCAATAATCAACCAAAGCATTTACATCGTGCGGAACATAGAAAGAAAGTTCCCACGAATGACTCTCATAAAAATCATCCGCCCAACTTCCTGACGACATAGGATGAAAGTTTTCTTTCCAGTTGCCATCAGCTTTTCTTGGAGCAGCAAAACCGTTAGCTCCATTCGCCTCAAAAGGGTACCATATATTTTTCCAGTTATTTGCCCGTCTATTATAAACTGAGGCCAAAGAGTCCTTCCCCAAACCACTGGCCACAGTTGCAATCGCATAATCACATGCAGCATACTCCAATGTTCGCGTAACAGAACGCTCATAACGTGAAGAAACATATCCTAACCGATTATAATCGTCAATACCTCCGCGTCCTTCTTTTCGTTCATTCCCTCCGGGAGCTACTTCTGCATTTTTCAGCATTGCGCAAAGTGCAGTCTCATAACAAATCCCTGATAATCCTTTCACATAGGCATCTGCTATCACAATATCCGTATTGCTTCCTCCTTGTGTTCTACCATTATCGTCGCCACTCCTGCCATCCGGCATATACCCGTCATATTTATAAATATCAAGCATTGACTGTATCAACCTGACTTGTAAAGAAGGCGCCAGGATCGTCAATAACGGACTGGTCGTACGATAAGTATCCCATACAGCATAATAATCGTCATAATAAGGACTTGCAGATCTCCATTTAGAATTTTCTCCCGTTTTATCAACAGGCATCAGATAAGAATGATATAAAGCCGTATAAAACATTTCTTTATACGCATCTTTTTTAGTCTTAATCTGTACTGACTTCAACTGTCGATTCCATTTCTTCTTATTTTCACTAATGACCTGTTCTATATCCCAACCTGGCAATTCACTATACAGATTTTCTTTTGCTTTCGCTGTACTTAAATACGAAATACCGACTTTAATATTCAACACACGAGAATTCTTTTTTGCAAAAGAGAACCAGGCTCCTGTTGGAAGTCCATGGTCTGCAACTCCATTGGATAAAGAGTTCATTGTTTTATCCTCCCAAACGCCATACGTCTCAGCCGGAGAATCAAAACAAGCATAAAAATAGACCGTATAAGCTCCCCCCATATTCCAGCCATTCCTGATCCGAGTATATCCCTGAACTTCCGTAGTAGAAATAATCTGTACCTCAGAACCTACTAATTGCTGGCTTTCTTCTAATAGTTGACCGGCTGTTAAAAAATGCCCGGCATCAAAAAGAACTCCCATCTGCTCTCCTTCAGGAAAAATATATTTATGAAAACCAGCTTTATGAGAAGCTGAAAGAATCGCTTTTATCCGATACCTGTCTAAATTCACCCGGAAACAACCGACTTCAGCAGACAAATCAGAAAAAGAAGAAGCATGACACTCCAATTTAAATTCTCCTGTAAAGGGTTGGACTAAAATGTTTCCATACTTAGCTCCACCTCCGGTCCCACTTGTATGAGTATGACTAAACCCCTCAATCAATTTACTATTGGCATCAAATCCTGCATTCGGATTATTGTCACAATCAGGGCCTAATTTTACCATCCCATTCGGCACCGTAACTCCTGCAAAGACATTTCCTCCCCAATCAGTACCGATCAGCGGATCAACAAAGGAAGTTACATCTTCTGTCTTCCCTGATTGTGCTTTCAATGAAATCCAGATGAAAGTCAGACAAATAATATAAACTATTCTCTTTTTCATGGTATTTATCGTGTTTCTATATAAAAGAAACATAACAGAACAAATACCCTAGCAAGTATTATTATTTTAACATCAAAAATCTCTTTTCATTTTAAAGGATTAGCTTTTACACCTTCAAATGTCATTTTTATCGGATTTATAAGTCCATTCTCATCAAAACTCATTTCATCTATACAAGTAGCTCTACTAAATTGATCGGTTTCCGTTAAAGGCCGGCGATGGTAAATTATATAATATTTATCCTTTACAATAATGACAGAATGGTGACCTGCACCTGTTGCGATATCCGGATCCTGCTCCAATATTGTTCCGATACGCTCGAACGGACCAAAAGGAGAATCTGCAATCGCATAAGCAACTCGATAATCCGGCCCTGTCCATCCTCCTTCACTCCACATAAAATAATATTTCTCTTTTCGTTTAAACATGAATGGTCCCTCTACATAATTTTCCGGCGTCACTTCTTTAAATATAGAACCGTCATCAAAAGGTATGAATCCTGTAAAATCTGATTTCATTTTTACCATATTACAATGTCTCCATCCCCCATAATACATATAGAATGTACCATCATCATCTTTAAAAACAAATTGGTCAATAGGTTGTGCCCCATTATAAAATTTATCAATCAGAGGCTTTCCCAATAAGTCTTTAAAAGGCCCTTGTGGACGATCAGCAACTGCTACCCCTATTCCCCCAACCTGGTCGTCATTCTGAATATCATTTGCTGAAAAGAAAAAATAATATTTTCCGTTATTTTCGACAATTGCCGGAGCCCACATTGTCTGCCATGCCCATTTTATTTCCGTTGTATCCAATATATTGGAATGCTTTTCCCAATGAACAAGATCCGATGAAGAAAAACAATCAAAATATACTCCTTCTGTATAAGGACACGAAACAGTAGGATAAATCCAATATTTATCATCAAAAACAACTCCTTCGGGATCAGCATACCAACCTTGAAAAATAGGATTTCCGGAATATAAGATATTTTCCTGTCTGGAAGAAATACAAGATATGAATAGTGCAAATACACTACACCCAATAAACAATTTTTTCATTTCTAATTTATTTTAAAGAGTAAGAATTTATCAAAAATGGAACTGAACTCCTGCCAATAATTGAATTGTAGACGGATAATATCCTCTATCGGCTGTTGCACCCGGTGTCAAACCATTGATCGGATAACTTTGGGGATCTACTCCCGAAAACTTCGTAATGGTAGCTAAATTTTTACCTGTCAGATAAAAGCGAAGAGTATCAAACCATTTACTTGCAAACTTCAAAGTATATCCTAAAGTCACTACATCTAATTTAATATAATCACCCGGTTCTATGAAATAATCACAAGGGATATTAACTGCCTTGATATGAGCATTTTTACCATAAGCTTCCTTCAAGACATTATCGGAAGTTCCCTGTACTCCATAGTAACAATTATGAATATTATAAATGTCAAAACCGAATACACCTCTAAAATAAATGGTTGCATCAAAATTCTTATACCAGAACGTATTATTCAAAGATGCTGTAAAACGCGGTAAACCGTTTCCGACTATACGTTTATCCTCGTCTTTCGCTTGGGAAAAAGGGATCTTTTCTTTATTATCCTTATTCCAGACAAGCCAGCCACCGTTTTCATCTACTCCTGCATAAGCATAAGTATAAAAGTTCCCAATGCGTTGCCCTTCACGCAACTCCTGAATGTCGTCATCTATGTTCGGAGAGGTCAGGCGAACCATACGCTGGTATTCTTTAGCCTCATACTGGTCGTTTGAAAAACTCTTTAACTTATTACCATTTGTCGATGCTACAAGACCGACAGAATAACTAAAGTCTTTTGTCCGGACGGCCTCTACATTCATTTCCACTTCAATACCGTTATTCACCATCGTTCCGACATTCAGGAATGTCTGAGGATGAAGATTAGGTGGTGCAGGAACGTCGTACCAGCCTAGTAAATCCTGTGATTTTCGATTATAATAATTCAGACTACCGCTTATACGGTGATCCCATGCAGTAAAGTCCAGACCGATGTTCCAGTTGATCCCTTTCTCCCATCGTAAGTCGGGATTTGGATTACTTAACGGCCCCCAGCCCTGATACTGTTCGCCACGATAAGTGACCGTTCCATATCCCTGCATCGTCGGAATAGACAAATACGATTCAAAATCCTGATTACCTGTCATTCCGAAATCTCCGCGCAATTTAAGATCATTTATCCAACCGATATCTTTCATAAAGCTCTCTTCACTGATACGCCAACCGGCTGAAACCGCAGGAAAATATCCCCATTTATGATTCGTGCCGAACTTCGATGAACCTTCATAACGCAAAGAGGCTGTAAAAAGATAACGCTGTTTATAGTCATAACTGGCACGACCGAAAAATGCTATCAGTTTAGAATCGTTTTTCCAACTATTAAAACCGGCCTGGTCGGTCACTATATTCTTATACCAGGTCCCATCTCCCAGATTATTATATGTCAGGGCATCCGATGTGAAATTATAATTTTCCGCATACAACCCGGAATTTTGAAAATATTGGTAAGAATATCCTCCGACCAAACGAAACTGATGGAAATCCGTTGTATAAGAATAATTACCTAGCCACTCTAAACTTTGTTGAATATTTTTACTGTATTGCCTACGTGCAAATCCCTTTTTATTTTCTGACTCAGATAATTCTGTACTATATGACGGTCGGAAATAATATGTAAAACTATCATTAATTTGCTGCGCTACAGTTATTTGCGTATTCAGATTATGCTTACCTTCTCTATCGAATAACGCTGAAAAGTCGAGTATACCGGTAATATCCCAATCTAAATATTTTACCTCCTGCCCGTTTAAATCCAATTTTAAAGCCTCAACCGGATTTACAGAACCAAAACCTACCGTTTTAAAATATGTTTTACCTGTCGGATCCTTTGGATTTTTAACAGGTTGGGTTGGATTCAATGATAATGCGCTTTGGTAAACAGCATAATCGGCATGATTCATTTTTATAGTCCGGGGAGCAACATTCAATACAAGTTTATACAAATCCGTTTTTCCACGGTGACTCACACTTAAACGTCCCCCCACTTCTTCACGATCCGAACGTAAATCGACTCCATCTGCATGTCGGTAATCGACAGTAGCCCGGTAATTATTCCTTATATTCCCTCCCGACAAAGAAATAGTATGGCTATGAACTACAGCCGGTCGAGTAAGCTCTTTAAACCAATCTGTTACATAACCATAATCATCCCCTCTTTTATATTTAAGAAACTCATCTCTAGATAAAACTTCCGGTTTATCATTGATTATATTAAGTGCCAGATAGCCATTATAGTTAGTATTGACAAGCCCTGTTGTTGTCCCCTTTTTAGTCGTAACTAAAACAACTCCATTACTACCTCTGGTTCCGTATATTGCAGAAGCTGCACCATCCTTCAATATATCTATTGATTCTATATCATTCTCATTTACATTATATAAATTTCCTCCGGGTACACCATCTATAACAATAAGCGGGCCTAATCCTGCATAACGGGAAGACGCTCCACGAATCTGAACACTAATCAAACTGTTTGGATCAGCCGGGGCCTGATTACTTATATTCATACCAGCAACTTTCCCCTGTATAGTTTCCAAAGGATTGCCGGCATGTATATTCAAAATATCTTTTGACGAAAGATGAGAAATAGCGGAAGTTACCTCTTTCCGTTTAATACTTCCGTAACCAATCACTACGACTTCATCCAACTGCCACGTTTTCTCTTGTAAAACAATATTATAAATCTGTCCGGCATAAACACTTTTTTTAACAGGGAGGTATCCAAGATATGAGATTTCCAATGTCATTGTATCCGATCCCATAATTGAAAAATGACCGGAAGCATCCGTAAGCGTACTTTGCTTCCCTTTCATATCTATAATCAATGCACCGACTATCGGAAGCCCGACTTCATCTGTGACCCTCCCGGTTATATAATCACCAGAAACAGATATTGTGCGTGACTGCAAAATAATATAACTGCCCTCCATTACAAAACGAAGAGATGTATCAGCCAACAGATTGTCCAATATATGGAATACTGGAGTATTGTTGTAAACAGCAGTAACATTCCTTTCTATATCCACTTTTTCTTTATTATAGATGAACAGATAATCGGTTTGTGCCTCAATTTGGCGAAACACATAAGAGAGTGGCTTGTTTTCACAATCTAAAGTAACCTTAGCTGTTTGCGCCTGTATAAATACAGGGACCAGAAGCAAACAATAAAGGCAAAACCTAAATATGTACCTTGCCATCCTCATATATAAGAAACGTTACTTAAAAGAAACCCTAGCAGAGAAACGCTATTATTTTAAATGATAATTTCCATTTTCATCTTTATTATATTCAAACGGATTATCCTTACTCAATATCTGTAGCAAATATTCTAAGCCATCTTTATGACGTAGTTTTCCTGTATATTTATAATCACATAACTGCTCGTTATCTATAAATATTCTTACTGCAAAGAATGATTCTAACTCCGCCATAACCTGTTTAAAAGAGATATTATCAAAATCAAATAATCCTATCTTCCATGCAGGCTGATTTTGTCCTGTTAGCCTAGACTTTACCATTTTCCCATTTTCCAGCATCACTTTCTCCTGAGGATTCAGGAATATAGCGGAATCTTTCAGAACATCCGAATATATTTTTACAGAACCCGTAAACAGGGAGGTTTCAAACATTCCCTGTTTCAAACGCGAAAGCACATTAAAGGTAGTACCTAAAACCTGAATACTGTAATCTCCAGTTTGTACTATAAACGGTACTCCATTTTTCTTTGAAACTTCAAAATAAGCCTCACCATCAAGATTTATGATACGTTCTTTTCCATTAAACGATACCGGATAAGTTATTGAAGAAAGGCTATTTAACCAAACTTTACTTCCATCAGACAGTATAATCTCAGTTTGTTGACCAGCCGGAGAAATAACAGATTGCATCCCTTCTCCTTTTTCCCCTGAATTATAAAAAATCAACCGGCCGATAAACAGTCCGATCAACAATATACAAGCTATTTTAAGTAGCGGAACCAACCTTTTATACAAATTGAATTGTTTTGACAAAATCTTTTTCTCCGTATTAATCTGTACCAGATCTTCCCGGAGACATGTCAATGCCCATAATTTACGTTCTTCTTCAAATAATTTTTTATTTTCCGAAGAATCATTTACCCAACTCACAACAGCCTGTTCTTCAGCGCTTGATGTCTGGCATTCAAAATATTTATATAGTAAATCTTTATCCATACTCTTAAGTGTCTATTAAATGATGTAACTTAAATGAAGTTTTACCCTAGTGAATTTGTAGAAAAAATATCAATAAAGCAATCAAATAATCTCTTAAACGCTCACGCAATAGTTTCAGTGCTTTAGATATATGAAATTCTACTCCCTTTATAGATATACCTAATTCAGATGCAATTTCCTTATTGGATAACTGATCATAACGACTTAAAATAAAAACCTTACGCGTCTGATCCGAGAATTCCTCCAACGCTTTTTTTAAAGAATGCTCTAATTCTCTAGAGTAAAAATCAGAGGGTTCCAATGTAGACAAAGAAAACAAGTTCATTTCATTTTGACGGGCATACAACTCTTTTAATTCTTCATCTGCTCGCCATTTTATTTGTTCGTGCCTTAAATAATTCATACACTTGAATTTAATCATTCCTAATGTATAAGCAGGCAACGAGTCAATAGAAGTTCCATTTTGCTGGGACTCCCAAACATCAGCAAACGATTCATACACAATATCGGCTGCCACCTCCCTATCACGCACATAAGAACAGGCAAAACGAATGAAAGAATCTTTGTGTTTACTGAAGCAATCGTTAAATATCTCGATAAAATGGTTTTCTTTTACATTCATACTAATAGCACAAAGTAACAAATGTTCAATATTTCAAAATGTCTCCTGCCACAAACATACATAAAAAAATTAGTTTTCACATATATCAAGAAAAATAATCAAAATTATTTCTTCCAACCAACCAATTGATTGTTGCATCAGTAAAACACGAAAACAATGTGTATATGATTGCTACAAGGCATATGGCTCATCATTACTCAGTTGCTGTAAATCAACGGAATAAAGTATCTGTTTTCTTTAACTAAAAGTACTCTCAATAATTAATGATTATTCGTATCGTCTATTCATTTATTTAACTACTTTTGCGCACTTATTATATTCAACATGAATAATGTGCTGATTCTTTTAGACAGTCTGAATGATTGGAAACCGTATTACAAGACAAGCAGTATCTTAACTGTTTCCGATTATTTAAAAAACAAATCTCTCCAAAAAGAAAAGGGGAGTAAATTTGTCATCAACCTCAGTAATGACTACAGTTATAATTCCGAAGGATATTACTGTTCATTACTGGCTCAAACCCGAGGACACAAGGTGATTCCCGGAGTAGATATCATCAATAAGCTGGAAGCCGGGGCGGGTGTCCGCATGGACCGAAACTTACAGAAGCTCTGTTATCAATGGATACAGAAAAACGATATTACCGACGATATCTGGTATCTGAACCTCTATTTCGGGACTTGCCAGGAAAAAGGGCTGGAGAAAATTGCCCGGTTCATCTTCGAAAACTATCCTGCTCCCCTCCTTAGGATCAGTTTTAATACCCGGGCTAAGAACCAGATCGAATCCATTCAACTCTTGTCATTGGAACAACTGAACGATGAAGAACAAAGTTTCTTCGCTGAAGCGCTCGACCGTTTCAACAAAAAGGTATGGCGTGCACCCCAAACTGTTAAATCCGCCCGCTATAGCCTGGCTGTATTATACGATCCGGAGGAAAAGTTCCCGCCCAGCAACAAACAGGCCATAAACAAGCTATTGGAAGTAGCCAAAAAGATGGATATACATGCCGAACTGATCACGGAAGAAGATGCCACCCGTCTGATGGAGTTCGATGCTTTATTTATACGTACGACGACTTCACTGAACCATTACACTTTCCGGCTTTCGCAATTGGCAAGGCAGAACGGAATGGTCGTGATAGACGATCCGTTATCCATCATCCGGTGCACAAATAAAGTATTCCTGAATGAATTATTTGAAAAGGAAAAGATACCGGCTCCCCTCTCGATGCTGATATTCAAGTCAAACGAAAATACATTCGAACAGATCAGCAACCAGTTGGGATCACCGTTCATCCTGAAGATTCCGGATGGTTCTTTCTCTTTCGGGATGAAGAAGGTGACCAACGAAGCGGAGCTGGAAGCAGCACTCGACCTGCTGTTTGAAAAATCGTCCATACTCCTCGCCCAGGAATTTACTCCGACCGAGTTCGACTGGCGGATCGGTATCCTGAACGGTGAACCGTTGTTTGCCTGCAAGTATTATATGGCCAAAGGACACTGGCAAATCTACTGTCATTATGATTCGGGAAGAAGCCGGTGCGGACTGGTCGATACCATTCCTATTTATCAGGTTCCCCGCAAAGTGCTCGACACGGCAGTCAAAGCGACTTCATTTATCGGAAAAGGATTATACGGAGTCGATATGAAAATGGTCAACGACCGCGCCATGGTTATCGAGATCAACGATAATCCGAGTATCGACCACGGTATCGAAGACGCTGTACTGGGCGATGACCTGTATTACAGGATACTGAATCATTTCGGGCGTATGTTGGATATGAAACACTTCTAAAAGATGGAACAGGAGATTATAACCAGGCAGGCAACCCGGGCAGACCTGGACGGGATTATGAGAATAGAGACATCTTGTTTCGGCCCGGACAGCTTTTCCAAAAAACAATTCGTCTATCTGATCACAAAAGCCAAAGGTATGTTTTATATCGTTGAATACCAAGAGAGAATAGTTGCTTACGTTTCTCTCTTGCAAAACGATCATACCCCCAATCTGCGCATCTATTCTTTAGCCGTACATCCCGGTTTCAGAAGACAGAAGCTGGGGCAGCACCTGATAGACAAAACGATCGAATTTGCCAGACTGCATAATCATCCAAAGATTACGCTCGAAGTAAACGTCTCAAATCCGGCAGCGCTCCGTCTTTACCAAAAGAACAAATTCGAACCGGTCCGCACAATAAACAATTATTATGCGGATGGTTCGAACGCTTATTCCATGCACCGGGAAGTCGGTTATTTATAGATCTTTGCAGCATATCCGCCGCCCGGAGCCATTTTGATCTTCAGCTTACGGTCGGCGGGAACCGGGATGATTTCTTTTTTATAATCGCAGGCGGCACGGTCGGCATTGATACCGTCTTTGAAAAGTTCCAGTTTGTAATCGCCGTCACCCAGGAAAGAAAGATCCAGTTCCATCTCGCGCGGCTCCCAATTGGTCAGGGCACCCAGATACCAGATATCGTCGTGCTGGCGGGCCATCGCGATATATTCGGATACTTTTGCATCGAGCACCTGTGTTTCGTTCCAAACGGTCGGGATGTTTGCGATAAACTCGGTACATTCTTTTTCACGCATATAATTGGTCGGATTATCACAAAGCATATTCAGAGGCGATTCGAAAATCACATAAGTAGCCAGCTGGCGGCAACGGGTACCCTGGCTCATCGGTTCGGAGTTGACCGGACGATAGTTGGCACGGGTTGCATTCCGCATGGCACCCTGGGTATAATCTACCGGACCGGCAACCATACGGATGAACGGGAATGTTACGTCGTAAGTAACCATATCGTAAGAGGCAGGCGACCATTTCAACTGTTCCAAACCATTCACCCCTTCATAATTGATCACATTCGGATAAGTACGCTGCAAACCGGTCGGTTTACATATGCCGTGAAAATCGACCAACATCTTATATCTGGCACAAGTTTCTGCCGAGCGGTACAAGAAATTAATAAGTTCCTGATCGTCACGGTCCATAAAGTCAACCTTGAAACCTTTGACACCCATATCCGCATAATGCTTTACCACATTCTCCATGTCACGGTCGAAAGCATAAAAGCCTGCCCAGAGGATAATATCCACATTCTTCGATTTGGCATACGATACGATTTCCTCCATATTGATTTCCGGGATGACTTTCAGCAAGTCAGCTTCCAGGTTAACAGCCCAACCCTCATCCAGAATTACATATTCGATGCCATGTTCGGAAGCGAAGTCAATATAATATTTATAAGTATCGTTATTGATACCGGCACGGAAGTCCACTCCGTAAATGTTCCAGTCGTTCCACCAGTCCCAGGCAACCTTACCCGGTTTGATCCAGGAAACATCACTTACACGGGAAGGAGAAGCCAGGCGATACACCATATCGCAATCGACCAGCTGCTTGTCATTTTCAGAAACGACAAATACACGCCACGGGAACGAACGGTTTCCTTTGGTTTTAGCTATAAAATTTTCACGTTCCTTGACCAGCATCTGAAGGCGGTTATGTCCGCCCTGTTGTTTTACCTTCGGATAAGGGGCATGCACAGATTTCAGAGAGGGCTTATCTGTTGCATTGTTCAGGAACATACCCGGATAGTCTTCCAAATCGGCTTCGGTGATACACAGTTTCTTTCCGTTACCCAGATCCACCAGATAAGGGAGGATCATCAAACGCTTGTCGTTCAGTTTGGTGATAGCTTCATTCACATAAGGTTGCTCAAATGAGTTGGAGAACTGTTCTTCGAATGTCGGCTTCGTACTATTCACATAAGCAGAAAATGTCTTATGGTCTGTCGAGAAGTTATAGGTTGCCGCTTCGTCTGCAACGACAATCTCCCCTTTCTTACGGGTAATGAAACGATAAGCCAGTCCATCGTTATATAAGCGGAAGGCGATACTGTAATCTCCACGGAAAGAAATCGTCATTTCATTATAGATATCGCTTACTTCCGTCTTCTTATAGAAAGGAGAAGGGATCACTTTGTCTACCGACCCTTTGGTTACTTTCGATACTTTTGGTTTTGCTCCCAAAACTTCTCCATTCTGTAAAGTCATGGAGATTGCGGATGGAGCCAGGACCTCTGTTCCGTCATGAGTCAGGGAAAATTCTACATTATCACCTACGGTAACTACCGTTTGCAGTTTTCTGTCCGGCGATTGTAACTGATAACTCTTCTGAGCCATCAACGACATGCTTCCGGCCAGAAGGAATACGAGCAGTGCTTGTACTTTCATGGTATTTTTACTTTTTGTTTAACTATGGCAAATATACATGAATAAATAAAAATAGAATTCCTGAAATTGTTTTATCTTTGTCAATATCGTATCAAAAAGTAACATAAACACATAATAACGACCATGAAAAGACTCTTTTGCCTACTATTTTTCTGTATGGCATGCCTTTCTGCCGGGGCACAATGGAAATGGCAGAATCCGATGGATGCAGGTTTTCCTGTAGTACAAAACCAGGGATGGCCTGATGAAATAGGTTACAAATATGTCCGTCTGCCTGACCGGGCAGAGAAGGAAATAAGACCCGACGTATGGAACCTCTCCCGCAACTCGGCCGGGTTAGCGATCCACTTTTATAGTAATGCCCCACAGATCACCGTCCGCTACAAAGTAAGTGGCGGATTGAATATGCCGCACATGCAAAGTACCGGTGTATCCGGCGTCGACCTGTACAGTATCGACAGCAACGGGAAATGGGGCTTTTGCTTCGGAAACTATTCTTTCGGAGATACCATAACATACAGTTACAGGAATTTAGGTCAGGACAGCTATCATAACCGTGGGTTTGAATACCGTCTTTACTTACCTTTATATAATACGGTAGAATGGATGGAGATCGGCACTCCCGAAGACAGCGAACTGACCTTTATCCCGCAATCGCCGGAAAAGCCGGTCGTACTCTATGGTACCTCCATCGCACAAGGAGCCTGTTCCTCCCGTCCGGCTATGGCCTGGGCCAATATCCTGCAACGTTCGCTGGGCTATCCGCTTATCAACCTGGGATTTTCCGGAAACGGGAAACTGGAAAAGGAAGTGCTGAACTACATCATAGAGCAGGATGCACGTATATATATCCTGGATTGTCTGCCTAACCTCACACAAAAGACAGAACAGGAAATCACAGACCTGATCATTGCTGCCGTAAAACAGATCAGGGCAACCCGCAACGCCCCCATCCTGCTGGTCGAACATGCCGGATACAGCAATGCGCCGACCGACAAGGGACAATACCAAGCATATACACAAGCCAACAGAGGTTCGCAAAAAGGTTTCGAAATACTACAATCGGAAGGTGTGAAAGACCTCTACTACCTGACACACGACGAGCTCGATTACTCGCCGGATGCCTGGGTAGATTACGTACACCCCTCCGACCTGGGTGCACAGGCTCAGGCGACAGCCGTAGAAAAGAAAGTACGTGAAATACTCCGTATCCCGGAAGGTAACCGCCCTACCTGCCAGCCGGTAACCCAACGCCGCGAACCGAACAATTACGAATGGCAAAAACGCCATCGCGAAATAATAAGCCATATCAAACAGCACCCTCCCAAAGCCGTTATCATAGGCAATTCGATTACGCATTTCTGGGGAGGCGAACCTGCCGGCCCATTAAAGAGAGGTCCGGAAAGCTGGAAGAAATACATGGCAGCCGCCGGTTTCCAGAACCTGGGATATGGTTACGACCGCATCGAAAACGCACTCTGGCGTATCTACCACGATGAACTGGACGGTTACGAAGCAGAGAAGGTCGTCCTGATGATCGGAACAAACAACATGGGTTCCAGTACGGACGAAGACATTGTAGAAGGTCTACGATTCCTTATCACAGCCGTTCGTAACCGCCAGCCGAAAGCAACGATCCAGGTAATGGGTATCCTTCCCCGTCGCGAACATGAGGACTGGGTGAAAAACATCAACCGGAATATCCGGACGATGGCCGAGGAGGAAAACTGCCTGTTCGGCGATGCTGGGCCAGCCTTGCTCCTACCCAACGGAAAGATAGACGAATCCCTCTTCTCCGACGGATTGCATCCGAATGAAAAAGGATACCGGCTAATTGCTCCGATTATTAAATAACGACCTACGTACCAGCCAGAAAGAAACGGACAAGGTACATATCTCAGCGATCGGTACATCATACCAGATGGCATCGATACCGAACACGGCAGGGAGGACTAGTATGCCGATTCCCACAAATACGAGTCCTCTCAAAGCTGAGATAATAATAGATATCTTAGCATTCCCTATCGCCGTAAAATAACTGGAAGCCAATATATTCAACCCACACAATAAGAAAGCGAAACAATAAATCGAAACACCCCTCGAAGCAATCTCAAAAGCCTCGCTCCCATGATCCTTAAAAAAGAGTCCGATCACCTGCTCGCCAAACAGCAACAACAGCAAAAACAAACCGATCCCGATCAGCGAATTCGTCCGCGCCGCCAATTTCAGGATCGATTTGATACGTTCCTGTTGTCTGGCCCCGTAATTATACCCGATAATAGGAATGATCCCATCCGATATGCCAAGGAATACGGTCGTTCCGATAAACAATATATAATTGATTGCCGTAAATGCAGCCACCCCACTCTCTCCCAGATACCTCATCATGGTAATATTGAAAAGAAATACCGTAATCGCCACCGACAACTCCGACATACCTTCGGACGAACCGTTATAGAAAGCATTCCACACCAGCCGCCGGTCATAGCGTCCACGCTGCACGGCAACCACTTCATGACGTGAAAACAGGCGGGGCACATTGAAACAGGCTCCCATCGTAAAAGCAATACCGGTAGCCAGTCCGGCTCCCATAACGCCCCACCCCAAAACGGCAACAAACACGAGGTCCAGAACAATATTCAGAACCACAGTCATCCCCATAACAGAGGTCGCATACAACGGATGCCCCATCGCCTTGATTATATAGTCGCCGAAAAACATCGCACACAGCAGCGGGAAGAAAGGAACGAGCGCTCGTATATAATGTACCGCATCGGGTAACAACACTTCGTTCGCCCCCAAAAAAGAAGCAATCTTTCCTGCTGACAGAAAAATAACCAGGCTCACCACCACGGACATCCCCAGCAAAAACACGAATACCGAGCGCAAAGCATCATTAGCCTCCTGCTTATCCCCTCTTCCGAGGCTGATACTGACAAGGGTTTGCCCCCCGATACCCATCACGATTGCAAATGCCGAAATCAAACTGTAACACGGCAAAACCAGATTCACACTGGCAAGCGCATTGGCTCCTACGAAACGTCCCAACACAATCCCGTCGATCACGGATTGTATACCCAGGAACAACAATCCCGCAACGCCGGGAAGTGCATACTTCATAAATAAGCGGGGAATCTCACCTGTCAACAATAATTTCTCCCTTTCCAGGCGGAAGAGAGCTTTGTCTTTATTCATAAATCAACTCACTTTTGGTTTCCGGCTGCAAAGGTAGGGAGGTCTTTTCAGAGAAAAATTACCATAGGATAATTTCGGTCTGCTCTTTTTATTTAGAAGAAGAACGAATACGGCTCAACGATTGAGGAGTGATCTGGAGATAAGAAGCGATATGCTTGAGAGGCACCCGCTGGAAAAGTTCGGGATTGCTGCGCAACAAGGCTTCGTATTGCTCGCGGGCATCACTCCAGCTGTCATTAATAAAATAATTTTCATATTCCCGGAGGTAATAATCAAGCAGTTTGAGTCCCCAGACAGCTATGTCGTGCGACTGTTCGAAAAGCTCTTCCAGTCTGCGGGCAGGGATACGGAGCAAGTCCGAATCTTCCACCATCTCGATATTATAAGCGGCAATATCCCGGTAGACGAAATTTATCATTTCGCCATCCGAAGCGAACCATAACGTGATGTCTTTCGTTTCCCTTTCGACATAAGAACGGATCAATCCCTTCCTGACGAACCACACGAACGGGTCACGGTCACCCTCCCTGATAAGAAGATCGCCCTTCGGGAAGGAAACCTCGTCCATCTCATCGATCAGAAGCCGGATGGCTTCGTCCGACATCGGATAGATCAATCGCTGTTGTTCTATGAATTTATCCATCGGACTTCTGTAAAAGTTCCAGTAACATTGTCAAAGCGGCATCGGCTGCCGACTGTATGTTTTCAACCCGCACCGTACCGAAATGATAACAATGCGAAACGACCTGTTCCTTCAAAGCGGCAGCGATCCAGACCGTTCCTACCGGTTTCTCAGGACTCCCCCCGCCTGGTCCGGCAACTCCCGACGTCGCCACCGAGCAATCGCATCCCAATGTACGGATAGCTCCCTGCGCCATCTGTTCCACCACTTCACGGCTCACGGCACCATGAAGACGCAAACTGTCTTCCGAAACTCCGAGCACATTATGTTTCACCTCGTTGCTATAAGAAACAACGCCTCCTACAAAATAATCGGAACTACCAGCCACCAGGGTAACCATATTGGCGATACGTCCGCCCGTACAGCTTTCCGCTGTACCCATTGTCAAACCTTTCGAACGGAGAAGTCCGCCAAGTTGTTCGCTGAGCGAATTATTATTATTCATATCGTTTTATTATCAGGTTTAAATGTTTTAATAATTATCAGAAACGAGTCTGTTTATAGTAGCAGGTTGTAACTGATTCCCCTCTCGAGAGGGGGAAGGGGGTGTGTCATATCCCCCACCTATCAACTATCATAATCAGAGTTACTTGACTATTACAGGTCCATTTGCCGTCTGCTTCAGCTGACGGTTTAAAAGTTGTTTCTCATTATTTGGCTTCAGCCACATTTCTCTTAGATAGAAACTTGTAAGAAATGGGACTAAAGTCCGGAGAAATAGATAATTTACCAATCCGTCAGCTGAAGCAGACGGCAAATAAACCTGTAACAAGGTCTGTTTTTATTGACTGGCTTTAACACACCCCCTACCCCCTCTCAAGAGGGGAAACAGTTACAACCAGATTATATAGACGATAGATAAATGATCGTTGAAAACAGCTACTATCATACTATAACAAGCATGTATACAACTACTTATATCGAAATATGATAGTATGATAGTATGATAGTATATTTCTTCCAACCTTTGTATTCTTCTTTAAATAACAACCCTAGAGAAAGGAACTGCATCCATCGGGCAGAAATCCTTATCGAGGTATTTATAATAACCTGTAATGGCGACCATCGCTGCGTTGTCTGTTGTAAACGCAAACTTCGGGATATGTACCTTCCAACCATACCGCTTGGCATGATCCAGGAAAGCATCACGCAAACCGGAGTTTGCCGATACACCTCCGGCCACTGCCACCTCTTTTATATTCAGGTCTTTCGCTGCCTTACGCAACTTATTCATCAGGATATCAACCACTGTAGACTGTAAGGAAGCACAGAGGTCTTGTTTGTTCTTTTCGATAAAATCGGGATCTTCCAGCAACCGATCCCTCAACGTATAAAGGAAAGAGGTTTTCAACCCGCTGAAGCTGTAATCGTATCCCGGAATATGCGGTTTACTGAAAGCGAAGGCTTTCGGATTTCCTTCGTTGGCCAGACGGTTCACCACCGGACCACCGGGATAACCCAATCCCATCACCTTGGCACATTTGTCGAAGGCTTCGCCGGCCGCGTCGTCTATTGTCTGGCCTATCACCTCCATGTCGTTATATGCGTTCACCTTGATGATTTGCGAATTGCCACCCGACACTAGCAAACAAAGGAAAGGGAAAGAAGGCGCATGATCGTCTTCGGGCGTTTCCTTAATGAAATGGGCAAGCACATGGGCCTGCAAATGGTTAATCTCGATCATCGGGATATCCAGAGAGGCGGCAAATCCTTTGGCAAAAGAGGTCCCGACCAGCAGGGAACCCATCAGTCCCGGTCCTCGTGTGAAAGCGACGGCGCTCAGTTCCGATTTATCGATACCGGCCCGCTTGATGGCTTCGGCAACCACCGGGATAATATTCTGCTGGTGTGCCCGCGAAGCCAGTTCAGGAACGACACCGCCATAAGCCTCGTGAACGGCCTGGCTGGCTATCACGTTCGACAGCATCACGCCGTCGCGTATTACGGAAGAGGAAGTATCATCACAGGATGATTCTATCCCCAATATTGTTACACTCATACTCTTCTCTCGTTTTTTTGTGCAAATTTAATGAAATCTATCGCGATATTGTTGTAGATTTGCGTTTAAAATATAGTAAAGATATCAGAGGACTAAAATACATAATCATTACCCTACTTGTTTTGTTCTGGATATTCTATGCAATGCCTTTCATTTTATTGAAGATACCTTATATCCAATCTCAGGTTTCCGGCATTGCATCGACAGAATTATCCAGCCATCTCGGTGTGCCCGTAAAGATAGGAAATGTAAATATCGAGTGGTTCAACCGCGTGGTACTCGACAACTTATACCTGGAAGACGAGGCTGGTAAAACCTTATTCGAAGCAAATCATGTGGCTGCCGGTTTCGAAGTCCTCCCGTTGCTCAAAGGCAAGTTCGTATTCTCTACGGTCCGGTTATTCGGCTTTTCGGTCAATCTCAATAAAAAGACTCCCGACAGTCCGTTGAACCTCCAGTTCGTTATCGACGCTTTCGCCAGCAAAGATACGATGAAGAAGAATCCGAATATCGACCTACGCTTCAACTCCATCCTGATACGCCGCGGTAATTTCCGGTTTGATGTGGAGAGCGAGGCGCAAACGCCCGGTAAGTTCAACGCCAAACATGTGGACATCAAGAACCTGAGTGCCAAGATTTCCATGAAAGCGTTCAATAAGGACAGTCTCAACGCGAACATCAAAAAGATGAGTTTCGACGAGGCTTCCGGCTTTACGTTGAATAAACTCTCGATGAATATCATCGGCAACCGCGACAGCACATTTATCAATAACTTCGAAATCAAGTTGCCGGAAACCGATTTGAAAATCAGCAAGGCCAGGATAGACATGCGCGAAATCAACAATGCCTCCGAGCTGCTGAACCATGCGCCGCTGGCACTGAACATCTCTCCGTCGCAAATCTGCCTGAAAGACCTTTCGTCCTTCGTTCCGGCTTTTAGTAATTTCACCGAAACCATCGAACTTTCGGCCGAAGCCTCCGGAGCCATCAACAATATCAACCTGAAACAGCTGACATTACGATACAGCGACAAGATGCTGTTTATCGGGAAAATGGACCTGAAAGGAATCAGCCATCCGGAAGATGCCTATATCTTCGGACAGGTGAACAAAATGTATATTACCACCGACGGACTGAGCGGACTGATAAACAATTTCAATAAAAAACCGGTCGTCCTGCCCGATCCGGTTATCCGGTTGGGCACGATCAACTTTACCGGGGAGATATCCGGCTTCTTCGATAACCTGGTGGCTTTCGGAAAGTTCTCTTCGGCTATCGGTTCCGTACAAACCGATATGATATTCGGTAGTGATAAAGAAAATAATATCGCAGCCTACCTGAAAGGACATGTTTCCACCTCCGGCCTGCTTCTGAACGAACTTTTCGACGAAGGTAACCCTTACGGTAACGCCAAGCTGAACATATCGGTCGATGCCAAACGGCATAAAAACAGCAGTTTCTTTGGTAATATCAAAGCAAATATCGACGAATTCGAATACAAGAAATACAAATACGAAGATATTCAGTTATCCGGAAATTTCAAGAAAAACAGCTTTGACGGGATGGTACAGGTGAACGATCCGAACGGAAAGTTGTATGCAGAGGGTATGTTCCGGCATGAAGGAAAGAACTCCATGTTCAACTTCACCGCCAATCTGGAGCATTTCCGCCCGGACAGCCTCCACCTGATCGATAAATACGAATCGCCGGATATCTCGTTATCCCTGAACGCCGACTTCACCGGCAACAATATAGATAACCTGGAGGGGAACATCACGATAGACAGTCTGTCCTTCCTCACAGCACCCAGCAGCTTTTTCCTGAAAAAGTTTCAGGTAACAGCCTCCGGTCATTCGCTGGATCGCCATCTGACGATCTCGTCCGACATTCTGAACGGGGAAGTGACGGGTGCTTACTCGTTCAAAACGATCATCCCGAGTTTCATGAATACCTTCAAAGGATATATTCCGGCGCTTATCAATGCCACGCAGAAAAAGCAGCAGGTAGAAGAAAACAATTTCTCACTGTTGCTGACTGTGGAAAACACGGAGAAGATATCCGAAACACTCAAATTGCCGGTAACAGTAGTGAACCAGGCACGTATCACGGGACATTACAACAACCTGTATAATAAATTCCGCATCGAAGCCTTCCTCCCCAAGTTCAGGCTGGGCAAGTCCATGTTCGAATCCGGTTATCTGACATGCGACAACCCGCAGGAAAATATCAACCTGCTATTAAAAGCGATCAACTACAACCAGAAAGGACTTCGCAACTACCTCGATCTGAAAGTGGATGCCAAGGATAACCGGATCAATACGCTGATCGGATGGGCAAACAACAAGGAAAAAGAATTTCGTGCCGAACTTTCGGCTTCCGCCCTCTTTACGGAAGAGGAACAGGAGAAGAAGCCTGCCGTGCTACGAACCGATATTGCCGTGAAAGAGAGCCAGCTGGTGCTGAACGATTCTCTATGGATCATCCACCCGTCGGATATCAGAATAGCCGACGGTAAAATAGATATCCATAAATTCAGGGTAGGCAACGAAAAACAATCGTTGTTGCTGGACGGAAGCATCTCCAAAAATCCGGCAGATACCCTTTTAATGGATCTGAAACAGGTTGAACTCAGTTATATATTCGATATACTGAACATTCCGGTATTACAGTTTGCCGGGAAAGCAACGGGTACATTCAATATCTGCGACCTCTACGGAAGCCGCATGCTGAACACCGACCTTGAAATAAATGACTTTTCATTCAACCAGACTCCCCTCGGCCGACTAAATCTGTTCAGCGAGTGGGACGATGCCCAGAAAGGTATCCTGATGCTGGGCAGCATCTATAAAAACGATACGACATGGACCGACGTAAGCGGCTACATCTTCCCGGTCGGACAAAATGCCGGACTCTCCCTGTTCTTTGATGCCAACGATATCAACCTGGGATTCCTCCATCCTTTTGTGGAAAAGGTTGCCAAAAACATGAAAGGACGGGGATTCGGAAACGTCCACCTGCACGGTCCGTTCAAAGCGCTGACCGTAGAGGGCGACGCATACGTGCTGGACGGCGGCCTGGGTATCGAATATACCAATACGTATTATACATTCTCCGACTCCATCTACATGGATGCCGGTTCCATAAATATGCGCGACCTGACGGTTCACGACGAGTTCGGCAATCCGGGCACCGTCAACATGAGCGTCTACCATAACCACTTCAAAGATGTCAGCTTCGACGTGAATGTCAAGACAAAGAATATGCTGGTATTCAACGCTACCCGCAAACTGAATCCACTGATCTACGGTACCGTTTTCGGCAGCGGTTCGGCCTCCATCAAAGGAAATGACAAGCTAATCAACTTCGATATCAATATGCGGAGCGATCCTAAGACGTCCATTACCCTCGACTTCATCAACAATACTACTGCTGCCGACTATGACTTTATCACTTTTGTGGATAAAAAACAATTGAAAGATCTGGCCAACGGTACATTATCGCGGGATTCCCTGAAGATTGTAAACAATGAAGAAGAGGAAGGGGCCGAAATGCGCATGAACTTCCTGCTCGATATCACCCCCGATGCCAAAATCGAACTGATTATGGACCCGATTGCCGGCGACAAAATAACCGGTAATTGCAGCGGAAGCATGCAGATAGAATACGGGACAAAAACGGACTTACGCATGTATGGCAACATGGGAATCGTCAGCGGTAACTATAATTTCAGCTTACAGCAGATTATCCATAAAGACTTTAAGATACGCGAAGGCAGTGCAATCGACTTCCGTGGCGATCCCTTCGATGCGACGATGCATATAAATGCTATTTATAACCTAACCGCCAACTTGCGCGATCTGGATGACGGACTTGCCAGGGAAAGTCCACGAACCAACGTCCCCGTCAACTGCGTGCTTAACCTGGATGGTATGTTGCGCAGTCCGGCAATCTCATTCGACCTGGAGCTGCCCGGCACCAACGAAGAGATAGAACGACAGATGAAGGCATTGGTCGATACCGAAGATATGATGACGCGCCAGATCATCTATCTGCTGGTATTGAATAAATTCTACACACCCGACTATTCTCAGAATGCGTATCGTTCGAGCGAGTTCAGTGCAGTAGCTTCTTCTGCCATCTCTTCCCAGATTTCAAGCATTCTGAACAGCCTGACCGACAAGGTACAGATCGGAACGAATATCCGTACCAGCGAAGACGGCATACAGGATACGGAAGTGGAAATGTTGCTTTCCAGCCAATTGCTCGACAACCGCCTGCTGTTCAACGGCAGTTTCGGATACAGGAACAATACGTATCAGCAAAAGAATGATTTTGTCGGTGAGTTCGACCTGGAATACAAGTTAACCCCCAGCGGAGAAATCCGCCTGAAAGCATACAATCATGCAAATGATATGTACAAATACCTCAACGGGGCGTTAACAACTCAGGGCGTAGGTGTCATGTTCAAGAAAGACTTCTCCCATCTCTCCGAGTTTTTCCGCCGGAGAAGGAAGCTATTACCGGTTATCCCGCTTGCCCCTGCCGATACAATCGCACCGGCAAAGGCTGATTCAACTATTGTAACAGTTCCTTCACGGCCTGAAGGTAAGTAGGCAGTTGGTTGCTTTTCAGTATCTTCTTCCGCAGCCGCTTCTCAGCCTCCGGCAACAGGTAATCCCAAAGGGTTTTCATTTTGGCCAGTATCTGATGGTCGCCTCCTTCAAGCGCACTGCTATATTTTTCAAACAACAACGTGTGGAAATGTAGCAGTTTCGCTTTCTTTTCTTCATCCGTAAAACCGTTGCCTGCTGCATATTCCGCAGCCAGCCAGGGAGAGGATAACAAGCCACGCCCCAACATCACACCTGCCAGACGGGGAAACCGGCAGAGAATCCGGTCTATATCTTCCAGGCTGTTCAAATCTCCGTTATAGAAAAGCGGATGCCTGCATGCTTCATAGAAACGGGCGAAACTGTCTGTATCCACATTCCCTTTGTATTGTTGCGTACCTATCCGGGGATGCAAAGTAACATGAGCCAGAGGCAGAGAGTTCACAACCGGAAGCAAGGCAAAGACCTCATCCGGAGCATTCCAGCCTAACCGGAGTTTAACCGAAAAGTTCATCTCCGGAAACTCCCGGATCGTCTGCAACAAAGCCTCCGCCTCTTCAACAAAAGGAAGAATCCCCGCCCCCCGATGCAAACGCGCCTGCATAGGGAAAGGACAACCCATATTGATATCCGCCTGCCGGTATCCCTTTTCCCGGAACAATGCTGCCAGACGGCGGAACTCATCGGGAGTAGCAGCAATCAGTTGGGGAATCACCGGTGTTTCCGAATTTCTTTCTGGAGCGATATCACGGATATCTTTGTTACGGAAACCGTCTTTCTCCACACGCACAAAAGGGGTGTAATAATTCTCCACCCCACCGAATATACGGTGGTGCGCTTCCCGGTACACGGCATCGGTATATCCTTGCAAAGGAGCGAAATGTATTTTATAATCCATCAGGGAAACAGTTCTGAGAATAATGAATGAAGTTGTGTTTTAGCCAGTTCGAAGTCCTGCTTTCCACCTAATTCCTTTTCCAGCGAAGTGACACCTTTATCAGTGAAGCCACAAGGATTGATCAGGGAAAAATAGCTCAGGTCGGTATTGATGTTCAGCGCAAAACCGTGCATGGTGACGTACCGGCTGCTCTTCACCCCGATGGCACATATCTTACGGGCACGGCCTTTTACCAACGGGTCGATCCAGACACCGGTCGCCCCTTCCAACCGTTCTCCTTTTATCCCGTAGAGAGACAGGAAGCGGATAATGACTTCTTCCAGGGTATGGATATATTGTTTCAGTCCCAGTTGCCAATGCTCCAGGTCGAAGACAGGATAACCGGTGATCTGTCCGGGGCCGTGATAGGTGATATCCCCTCCCCGGTTCGTATGGAAGAAAGAAATGCCCCGCAGTTTCAGCAGCTCGGCAGGGATCAACAGGTTAGCGTCTTTCCCGCTCTTGCCGATCGTCAGCACCGGTTCATGTTCGCAGAAAAACAGTTTATTCTCTCCCTGTCCGCCCCAAACCTTGGCATGCAGCAGTGTCTCAAACGCTTCCGTCTGAACCTTTAAAGCGTCGGCATAAGCGATACGTCCGAGGTCGTGAAAAGTGAAGCTCTCCATTTCTTTCTCTTTTTTATTTTACCATCTTTATTTTCTATCTCTCCGGCACCGTGGCCCATCTGTATCTTTATCAGCTTACCCATCAGGGAAAGGATCTGCCCCTGCCGTTTCAGCATGTAGGGAGAAGGTTTGCCGGAATTGAATTTCCGCGGATTGGGTAGTGAAGCAGCTATCAACGCCGCCTCGCCCGCACTCAACCTGGCTGCCGGCTTCTTGAAATGAGCCTGTGCCACCGCCTCGGCCCCATAGATACCATCCCCCATCTCTATGGAGTTGAGATAGACCTCCATGATGCGTTCCTTTCCCCATATCCATTCAATCAGCAGGGTGAAATAGGCTTCGATCCCTTTCCGGATATAACTTTTCGTGGGGAGAAGGAAGACGTTCTTGGCTGTCTGCTGCGAGATCGTGCTGGCACCACGGACACGTTTCCCTTTCTCGGCTTCGTCGCGGGCCTTCTGTATCTGCTCGATATCGAAGCCGTTATGGTCGAGGAACAGGTTGTCCTCCGAAGCGACCACCGCCTGCACCAACGGCTGGGCGATCTCCGACAGAGGCACCCATGTATGATCGAGCTTGAAGGGTTTGCCGGCCTTATGCTGGTCATACAGACGTGTCAGCATCAAAGGCGTATAGTAAACGGGGATGAACTTATACACCACCACCGCCAGAATGCTGGATATGAACAGAAAGATAAGTATGTTCCTGCACCAGATCAATATCCGTTTTATAATAGGCATATCCGAAATCTTTTTAATCTGGACAAACTTACATAAAAATCCGGATTTATAAACGTGTCTGATAAGATATAAACTCTAAAACAGCGAAAGCTGATCATCCCTCAGGCTCTTCATCAGCCTGTCTTTTATCACATCCCCCGCTACAACATTACCGATCAGCATGGGAGAGTTTTTATCGTGCTTCCGATTGTTGAACCCGGCGGTATTGTAGTTACCCTTGATAGCATAGCAATAAATGCAGCCGTTCAGACAACTTTCATAAGTGCCTATATCGATGCTTTCGATACAATTGCAGATATCCCGCTGGTTCTTGTCCTTCCTGGCGGAGATAGGATAGCCTATGATCTTTTCGATCAGTTTTTTATCCACACACAGGCCACTGGGTATTCCCAGATAGGTCAAGTCCACCTTTCTTGTGCAGGTATCGAACTCGATAGACGGATACTGATCCATAGTTTGTTTGAAAGAAACGGCCATTTCTTCGATCTCTTCCTGCTTCAGAGGCTGTATGTCGAATTTGCTCACTTCGCCGCGAATATGCTGATAATGGTCGATAAAGCCGAGCATACACCGTTCCGTATGATCTTGGAGGCCATATGCTATCCCGGCAAATGCTTCTTTATGAAAAGAGGTGTCGTATTTCTTATTAGTCAATAAGGGATCGTATCGCCAAACGACCTTTTCCCGGCCTATCTTATCGGAAAGCCGTTTGAATATTTCGATACGTTCCTTCACCGCCGGTAAATGATTTTCCACATCTTCGCCATAAGGATTGAGGGTAAACTGAAAATAATAGTTGTAATCCTTTATCCCCTCCAGCTTGTCGATCATCCGGTTCGGATTCTTCGTCCAGAACACAAAACAATCCACCACCGCAGGGCTCAAATCAATCCTGCTGATCATTTTGGGATTGTACGGATTGGGTACCAATACATATTTCTCTTTAATCCTATTAAAGAACCATTCCGAATAGAAAGCGGGAATATCGGTTCGTCTACTTGCGCTTATAATCATATACCTATAGGAACAAAAAACGTGCCACGTTTGTTGCTCCCATAGGTACCCGCAGGTATGACACAATCATTTAACTTTTACCGCCACCTTTCGCACCGTCGCCCCAACCTGTACGATATAGATCCCCGTCGGCAATTGCCGACGCATCAACCCCGGGGTTGAACGGAAGCTGTCAAGCAGGCGGCCTTCGGGCGTAAAGATGCGGACGGGCGACGTCGGCAGGCCTTCGGGCAGGCGGATGCAGAGGCAGGCGTCTTCGCTCCATATCTCCGGCTCGGGGCTTTCGGCGCGGATCGGCTCGTTGGCAACAGGCGGCGGGTTCTTCTCGATGCCGTCGATAAAGACTTCCACGTCGGTGCACACGTTCTTCAGCAGGTAGGCACCGTCAGAGGTGCGGGGCTGAAGCGTTTCGCCGCGGCTGGTAGTGACTACGGGTTGCGACTCGTCGTAGTCCGCGTCCAATGTGAGGTAGAAGCGGAAGGTACTCCACGATTCTACCTCGTAAGTGCCGGCTACGGGATCAGTTACGGCACCTTCCACGCCGGGAAGGAAGACGGAGTAGTAAATCGGGGCAGGCGGCGGTGGCGGCGTGGGATCCTCGTAATTGAAACGGGCACTCAGGTAGAGGTCGGCATCGGAGATCTGAATCGTGTTGCCGGAAAGAGTACGCAGATTGTCGGCACTGCTGCCGGAAAGGTACTCCGAGAAACGGTAATTAGGGCTTTCCGTATACGAAAGCGTCAAAAGGGTGCCGGAAACTATCTTGCTGCCGTCAGATAGTTCGTTTCCGTCTTTGTCTGTTACCTTCAGGGTTCCTCCGGTGGGAGAAACGATGTGAAGGATATGCTTCGGAAGGAAATAGGTGGCGGCATCGAGCGAAGGTTGCGGGGTGTAGCCTTCGCCGGTAGGCCAAGCGATGTAAGAGTAATTAGGGTCATCGCCTGTCTGCCTCTTCAACTGCGGCAGGTGCGTGTCATCTCTTGTATCCCAACCATTACCCCAAGTCAATACAGAACCAAAGTTACCAAGATTGACACTTGGATTGCCGTTCACGTCGTCCCCGGCTCCATCGTTGACAACGCTGCCGTTCACCTGTATCTCGGGGGAGGCGTAGTTGGCGTCGAGAGTGGCCTTACTCTCCTGATGACCAATTATCCGGTTACTATATGAGTCGCCTCCTATTATCCGTCCATTGACGGCCAAACTGTTTGTGAGAGTGCCCTCGGTCTGCAAATATCCGCAGATACCGCCGGCGTAACGCCTATAATCTACTGTTCCCGTTTCAACATCTCCCGTGGCATAGGTGTGGGAGATCGTTGAATTAAAATTACCAAACCCGACAATACCACCAACATAAACCCTACCATCAGATTCTACCTTTACATTTACAGTAGCATAACAATTAGCAAGCGAACTATTAGTGCCAAGAGATCCTACGATCCCACCGGCATAGATATAATCACCCATTTCTGAAGAACTTACCCCAATAGCCCCCTCTCCCACTACATAGCAGTTAAAGATGTTATGAGCGTACCCGGCTATTCCACCGACATAAGCAGAACCATCCGCCGAATTTGCCTGTATCCCCGCATCCGCCAGACGGACACCGAGGTTACGGAGGATTCCGACAGACGTACAACCGAACAAGCCGGCATAGGCACTCCCACTAACGGTTTCGACCTTCAGCCCGTTCACACAATGCCCCCGGCCGTCGAAATTACCATTGAAAGGATTAGTAGCGTTCCCTATCGGCGTCCAATCATAATCCGACAGGTCGATGTCGGCGGCTAGGGCGAAGTAATAGGATATAAAGCCTCTTGCTTGACCTTTATCGTCCGGACCGATCGAATTGCCGCTACCATAACTGATAGACGCGTTGTTATTCAACTTCTGCGCAAAGTAGGCAAGCTCTTTGGCGGTGGCTATCTCGATGGCGTTGTCCCAGGATGAGCCGTCGCCACCGTTTTTGTTTGCTATCTGAGTCGCACAATGGTCTTTCCAGTTATCCTGCCCTGCCGCCATTGGGGCAAAGAGGCAGAGGAAGAACAGAGCCGCCAGAAGGCGGAGAACGGATTGCTGTTTTGTCTTTGTTGTTGTTTCCATATATGTAATTTTCTTTTTTGTTACGCCTTACAGGGCTATCGCTTTCATTATCGAACAGCCATTGTCGTTATTAGGCTTTCCCGCCCAATAACGACAGGGCCGAAGCTAATCAAAAGTATTTTGTATCAAAGTCATCTAGACTGTCGCCTTTGACGGTGAGATCGGCTGTTTTACCATACTTGGTAGTCATTCTTAATTTGCATTCTCCGTTTTCTTCCACCAGCTCCAGGTCGATTACATTCAGATAGCGGTTGGTTTTGGACACCGCACATCTATACCCCTTCAAACCAGTTGTCTCACATGAATCCATATGCAATTCTTCGTGAAACATTTTCTCATTATGGATATGACCGAAGAAAGCACAATTAGGTAATTTACACTCCTTCAATATATCGTTATATTTTCCGCGTGCTTCTCTAGGCCACCATCTGTAAAAGGCATTCGTATTCTCCATACTTTCACTTTCGTAGTTGATATGGAAAAACAACAGCAATATCGTATCTTTACGGGCAGACGGGCAGTCTAACTTAGAAAGAGATCTTTCCAGAAAACCCAGCGAGTCAAAAGACCAGGTGCCTTCTTTCTGGCTATCGTCAACTTTTTTATCGCCTTTTTTACCGATATCATCCACGTTAGTCTCCCCCGGCACATTGTTGAGCATGATACATTCAATATGCTTCTGTTTCATTTCGCCGTTCGCCATTCTTTTTTGAAGGTCTATTCTCCATCTATAGTGATACCCATCATTATCACAAGTTTTCTTGTTCTCACTATCAGAATATCCAAATAGTTTCCAGTCTGACTTTCTCGTTTTATTCCGTTTTTTGATATCCTTCTTCACGTTTTCCGCACCGACACCGGTCCAAAGGTCGTGGTTGCCAAATCCATCGGCCACCGGGATATTCTTCAACTCCAACGGGTCTATGAAGTTTTTCCATATATCCCTGTCTTCCAATTTTGTCGGATTGTGAAGCAGGTCGCCCGTCATAACGAGAAATTCGGGACGGTCGCGCAGTCTGTTTATCTCATTTACCACATTGATTTGATTGCCGGTATTGCCATTTTCTTTGCATCCGTAGTGATAATCGGTCATAACAGCGATACGGCGTTTGGAGGCTCTGAATATTTCAAAGCGGTAGCAGCCTCTTTTATTTTTCATTTTCTCACCGCCAAGTGTATCCAAACCTCTTCCATAAGTTACCAGAATGACACAATCGTTTATACCTCCCGAATAATAATAGGACCAATTTCGTGTACCATTAGTAGCATCGTTCAAATCGAATTCCTTTGAACCAAAGTTTTCACTCTTGCCATCAATCGTGATAGTTACTCTGAAATATCCATGAACTTTTCCACTCGCCATTTCCAGTCGAGTACTACTCAAATAACACTTCTCGGTCAACACAGGATTTACCCATTGAGGATATTTCCCATGTTCCCAGTCTTTTTTATTACAAAAATCAACAGTTACATCAACTTTGTCGAATGCTCTGTTAGCAAATTCCAAATATGCTCCTTGACTCATGATTTCTAAAATTTAAGTTATTAATAAAACTATTCTATCCAATTGGCCCGTTTTCGTATATCCTCCTTTATTGACGGGCAAGATTAATAAATATATTCTTTTAGCGTATTGCCACTTTTCGCACCGTTGCCCCCACCCGCACGATATAGATCCCCGTCGGCAATTGCCGACGGTTCAACCCCGGGGTTGAACGGAAGCTGTCGAGCAGGCGGCCCTCCGCCTTAAAGATGTGGACGGGCGACGTCGGCAGGCCTTCGGGCAGGCGGATGCAGAGGCAGGCGTCTTCGCTCCATATCTCCGGCTCGGGGGCGGCGGCACGGATCGGCTCGTTGGCTACCGGGTTGTTCTTCTCGATGCCGTCGATGTAGACTTCCACGTCGCTGCGCACGTACTTCAGCAGGTAGGCTCCGTCGGAGGTGCGGGGCTGAAGCGTTTCGCCGCGGCTGGTGGTGACTACGGGTTGCGACTGGCTGTAGGCCGTGTCAAGCGTGAGGTAGAAGCGGAAGGTGCTCCCCGATTCTACGTCGTAATCGCCTGCCACGGGGTCGGTCACGGCGCCCTCTACAAAGGGCAAGGTGACTGTGTAGTAAACCGTTGGCTCGGGTTCGGGTACTGGCACCGCCTCCCACCGGGCATAGAGAGTTTGCGGCTCGGCGCTGGTTTCTACTTTTGTTTCGCCAGAGGGAGCGTCGTACCAACCCTGGAAGGTGTAGCCCGAACGGGTGAAGATATCGGTCGGGAGTGCGTCGCCTTGAAGGATATATCTTTCATCAACAGCAGGGGATGCCGGATAGTTGGCATCGAAAGTGATGTAATGGTACGGAAAATGACCCTTGACGGGATTGCCTGTAAGGGTTCCTTTGTTGTAGATAATGCCTTCGTTATTGATAGTGCCTTCGTTATCGATAGTGCCGCTATTCGTAAAAGTTACACCCGCGTCGATGATAAAGGTTTGGCCTTCGGCAATAGTGACCTCTGCCCCCTTAGGGATTTCGGCGTCGCCGCCCAGGGTAAAGTCGTTGCCTTCCAGTTTGGAGTATTCCTGCGAGAAGTTACCGGCATCGTCTTGCGAGCCGTAGACAAGGAAGCCACTATCGTGGTGGAGATTGCCGCTTATGCCGCTTGCTGCATCTTTGCCACCGATGACGACAACGAAGGCATTTTTATAGATAGACAAACTTTCCAGACCTTGTATACCGGCACAACCGTTTCCTCCTGTAACTGTCAGGGAGCCGGAGCCGGCAAAGGTTATATTATTACCGTTTAAGTTTATCCCACCCCCACTGGTAGACGTTAGTCTATTTGTTCCTTGCAAGGTAAGATTATAATTAGCCTGCCGCCCGTCACTTGTACCCCTAAACACCAAAGCTTCATCAGTCACAATATTCAAGTCTTCAATAGTCAGATAGAAGCTCGCATACTGCGCAATTACAATCCCGCATCCGACAGCGTTATCCTTATTTCTGCCTTTGATTAAGACATCGCCAATTGTTCCGCTAATGGTAAGCAATTTCTCCTTGCCATTATAGCTAAAAGTTACACCACCACCGATATTGGAAACATCGAACCCCTCATTTCCCCCTATATTAAGGGGTGTGTTGCTTTCAACGGTGCCGGTGCCGCTGAACGTGCCGTTGTTGGTGAGGGTTCCCCTGTTGGTGAGGACGCCGTTGTTTTCGAGAGTGCCGTTGTTCGTAAGAGTTACACCCGGGGCGATGGTAAAGGTTTGCCCGGCGGCAATAGTGACCGTTGCCCCCTTGGGGATTTCGGCGTCGCCGCCCAGGGTAAAGTCGCTGCCTATCAGTTTGGAGTATTCCTGCGAGAAGTTACCGGTATCGTCTTGCGAGCCGTAGATAAGGAGGCCACTATCGTGCTGGAGAGAGCCGCTTATGCCGCTTGTTGCACCTTTGCCATCGATGGCGACAACAAAGACATTTTCATTGATAGACAAACTTTCCAGACCTTGTATACCGGCACAACCGTTTCCTCCTGTAACTGTCAGGGAGCCGGAGCCGGCAAAGGTTATATTATTACCGTTTAAGTTTATCCCACCCCCACTGGTAGACGTTAGTCTATTTGTTCCTTGCAAGGTAAGATTATACTGCAACAGAATCCCGTCACTTCTACCCCTATACACCAAAGCTTCAGCAGCTTCAATATTCAAGTCTTCAATGGTCAGTGTGGGGCTCGCACCCTGCGCAATTACAATCCCGCATCCGACAGCTTTATCCTTATTTCTGCCTTTGATTAAGACTCTGTCACTTCCGCTAATGGTAAGCAATTTCTCCGTGCCATTATAGCTAAAAGTTGCTCCACCATCGGTATTAATTACATCGAACCCATCTTCCCCCCCTATATTAAGGGATGTGTTGCTTTCAACGGTGCCGAGGCCGCTGAACGTGCCGTTGTTGGTGAGGGTTCCCTTGTTGGTGAGGACGCCGTTGTTAGTCAGGGTGATGCCATCGGCGATGGTAAAGGTTTGGCCGTCGGCAATAGTGACCTCTGCCCAATCGGGGATTTCGGCGTCGCTCTCCAATGTGATGTCGCCTTTCAGGTCGGAAGAGGCCCACACGATGGAGCCATCGGAATCTTGCTCGCCCCGGATAAACAGGCCTTTCGTATGATTCTCTATTTGGGTAGTCGTCGCAATGACCTCATTAGCATCCTCCCTGTCGATGGCTATGATAAAGGCGTTTCCTGCGATGGTAGTATAATCGGAGGAGGTACCGCCATATATGCCGGGAGCCGGATTTTTGCCGCCACTGCCGATGGCGGTTACCGTGCCTCCAAAGATCTGAATCGTCATGCCCTCTTGAGGATCGCTTACACCGATACCGGGCGCACCTGCCCCGCCTTTGGCATGGATGATACCACCATATATGTTCAGATATGCTCCACCACCGATCCCTGCTCCTCCGGGAGTAATGTCATCTCCTTTTGCCCCTATGGCAGTCAGGGAGCCGCTTCCTCGTAAGGAGAGAGGGCCTTTGACCTCTATCCCGGCAGTTCCCGACGAGCCTGTCGAAACAAACCGGTTCGTTCCTTCTATTGTGATAGAACAGTTAAACACCCCCTTTATTTTCAGAGGCACCCCTTCTCTTTCGATACTCAGGTCTTTTATTGTCACTTGGAAATGGATGCTTTGAGATTCTATTTCAATCCCCCAGCCGGTAGAAGTTCCATCCCCCTCAATGGTTACCTTATCACTACCTTCAATGGAAAGTACTTTATTTTCTTTATCGTAGGAAATATTAGCATTAATCCTATCGGTAACCTTAAAAGGACAGTCTTCCTTTTGTGCCGCCACCCCGTTTACTTCAAGCAGCAGGAAGGCTATAATCAGAAATATATAAGATGTAACATGTTTCATAAGTGATATTATTTTAGCTTGTTTGCGAATGCCGGAAGAGCCGTTTGCCTGCCGGGTGAAATCGAAGCGGCTTGTTCGATGCCATCGAAGCGGTCGGTTCGACGCCATCGAAAGGGACGCTTCGACGCCATCGAACAGATCCTTGCCCTGCGAAAGAGGTTTACTCGATCTCCGGACGGTCGTCACCACCGCCGCCGCTCGTGCCGCCCACCACCAGCGGAATGGCATACGTGAGGGTACGCGATTGCTTGAGCTGGGTGCTGTTGGTGCTGAACCAGGTTTCGAGCGTAAGCTGGTAGCTGCCCTTGGCCAGGTCGGCAGGGATGTTGAACATCAGTCGTTTGGGATCGTTGATAGCCAGCAGCGTGATGGTGGCGGCCACGCTCAGGTCGGCGGTGTTGACCAGCGTGAGCAAGCCCAGCCCCGTGCCGTCGGCATTGACACTGCGTATCTTCGAGCCTGTGACGTCGAGGATGCCGCCGGGGGTGACGGTTCCGTCGGTCTTGCCCGTGGTCACGTCTTTCACCAGGCTGATGTTGGCGCCGCCCATGTCGCGCACGACACCCGAAAATTCGAGCGCCACCAGATCCGTTTCGGCACGCAGGGCGGCAGTGGCGATCATGTTGATAACTGCCTTATTCTTCGCCGGGTCTACCACGCCTGTCTTTCCGAGGAAGAGGCCGAGGATGCCGGGTGAATACTGCACGTTGTCGGTTACTACAATGTTGTTGCCACAGGCAAGCTGGCGGATTTTCGCTTCCACGAGCTTGGTGATGTTCACGATCGTGTCGATGCGGTATTCGGTGCGTTCTTCAGCGATCAAACGCGCCACATCGGCCATGTAGAAGGTTTGGATGGGTTTCACCTTAGCGGCGAAGTCTTCCTTCACGTCTTTTGTCATCAGGTACTCTTCGAGATCGAATTTCCACACGTACTTTTTTGTTGCCATGGTAATCTGTTTTTAAATATTATTACTAGCGATCATTCTGTTTGTTTATTCCTTTTCGTGTTCGTCGAGGATGCGTTGCGCTTCTTTCATCTCGTAATAGAGCCGGCACGCCAGCACGATCAGCACGACCGTCAGCAGGCTCAGCACCGCCACACCTACCCCAAAATACCCTGAATCGTAATAACCGACGAACCAGTCGGGCACGGCGGTATTCCTCTCATCGATGTGTTGCATTCCTATCATATGCTTTATTTTTATGCCGCAAGGTGAAGAAAAAGGGGGAGAATGTTGTAACATTTTGCAAAATGCGACAAAATAGTGGGGATTTGAAGGAAGAAAAACAAATTTTCAGAGTGAAGACTCCACTATGAGTAAATAATTAGGAATAAACGTATCAAACTTTACGGATGGATTTATATCTTTGTGTAAACGTTAATTATACAAACTATGGCATCGACATCACAAAAACAGCCGGTTGATATGAAATACAGCTTAACCGATATAACAACAGAGCCGTCTGATGAACAGTTATCCCAACTTATGAAAGAAGTTGCAGAAGAAGCAAAACAGAAATCGGAAAAAGCCAAATCGGCTTTCTTCCAGAACATGTATGAATATATCCGCGAGCAGAAAGAGAAATATTCTACCATTAATATCAAGTTGGATAATGCATAAGCCTGTGTTGATAATAATAGCAGGGCCTAACGGTTCTGGTAAGACTTCCATTACATCCCGAATTATTAAACATGACTGGATGGAGGACAGCATTTACATTAATCCCGATAATATTGCTCAGGATAAGTTTGGTGACTGGAATTCTGTTGAAGCCGTGATGAAAGCTGCTAAATATTCGGAGGAACTGAGAGAGCAGTGTTTGAAAGAACGGAAAAGTCTTATTTTTGAAACGGTGTTGTCTGTTTATGATAAAGTAGATTTTATACAGCGTGCAAAGGAGGCCGGTTTCTTTATTCGTTTATTCTTTGTATGTACAAACTCTCCCTCAATAAACGCTTCCCGTATTGCAGATAGAATTATGGCAGGAGGGCATGACGTGCCTATTACCAAAATTATATCCAGGTATCAGAAGTCTATTTCTAATTGTAGTATCGCATCTAAATTTGTAGATCGCACCTATGTTTATGATAACTCAATTGATTATAGTGAAGCCCAGCTGCTATTCAGATTGGCAGAAGGGAAATTAGTAAAACAATATGCCGATCTGATTCCAGATTGGGCAAGACCGATTCTACCGTAAATCATTGTAACCTGTATGTGCAAAAAATAAAGAAAGGAAATCTAATGGAACGATTACTGGAACTGACTGACATAGAAATACGCATGGGATTCGCTGCATCGTGTGTGGAGACGGCGGCAAAACAGGTAGGCTGTACATACAAGGAGATGTATAGACGGATGAAACGCGTAGGCTTGATAGACAAGTATATCCTCCGGCACTACGATACAATCCATACCGAAAGCCGGGAAAATATCACCGCAAACATTCTTGAAAGCCTGGACAACTGGGAAGCCAGCCAAGGTATCACCGCCCCCAAAGGGACTAATCTTTATCTGTTGAAGCAACAGGAGAAAGGAGATGGCAAATGCTGAAAGTTTATCATGGTGCAACTTGTGCAGTCCCCGAACCTCTTTGTAATGCAGGACGTCCGAATCTGGATTTCGGTCAGGGTTTTTACGTAACCGATTTACGGGAACAAGCTGTCGGCTGGGCACAACGTCAAAGCGCAGGACGTAATGTAAAACCGTTACTGAATGTCTATGAGTTGGATATAGAACGCGTTCGTGCAACCTATCGGTGCCTTCATTTTGATGCTTATGACGAAGCATGGCTCAACTTTATAGCTAATAGCCGTAAAGGCCTGGAACCTTGGAAAGGATATGATTTCGTTGAAGGAGGAGTTGCCAACGACAGAGTTGTCGATACGGTAAATCTCTACCTGTTAGGCCTGATGACGGCCGATGTGGCTCTTGAACGCCTGGCACAGCATTTGCCGAATAATCAGATGTGTTTGTTGAGTCAACCGCTGGTAAACGATTGTTTGCGCTATATCGCTACCGAATTATTGACAACCACTGATATTCAGAAAGGAGAGTAAATCATGAGTGACAATAATATCATAAAAGACATTATCCTATGGCAACGTATCGGTTGCATAACCGTCCGTCTTTCGGAGCGGCTGAATGTTTCTCCGGAAAAGGCTTTCGACATCTTTTACGAAAGCGATACCTGCCAGCGTTTCCATGATCCCGATACCGGACTTTATCTGTACGGCGACCTCTATATCGTAGATGAAGTGATGCGCGAATTGCAGGATAAGCAAAGGTAATTGACCTTCTTCCTCCTAAAAGGTGCCGAATTCGACACCTTTAAAGACAGGGTTATTCAATAACTCCCATGTTTCCTCCCTACCCCCTATTCTTCCTGAAAGAAGCCGGGCTAAGTCCTGTTTGTGCCTTGAAGGCGCGGTAGAAGGTTTGGCGGGTGGAGAAGCCGGAGTCGAAGGCGATGGTTTCGAGCGAAAGGTTGTCGTTGGCCGGATCGGAAAGCAGCAGGATGGCCTGACGAACGCGGCATTCGTTGATATATGCGGAGAATGGTTTGCCGTGGACGGTATTTACAGCTTTCGAGATCATGTTACGGTGAACACCCATGCGTTGCGACAGGGTTTCGAGATCGAGATCCGGGTCGAGGTAGATATGCTCTTCGTCGGTCAGGCGGCCGAGATTTTCCATCAGGGTCCTGTCGGTAGCATCTGCCTCTGCCGGAGGCACGACAGCCGGGACCTGCTCCGCCCATTCACGGCTACGGGCAACCAGCCTGCGGTAAGCCTGATGCTTTTTCCGGTAAAGAACGGAGATGATAAGCAAGGCGACAAAGATTACCCCCGCCGTCACACCCATACTGACCGAAACGTGCCGGAAGGTAACGAGCTGCGCCTCCTTACGGGCACGCTCCGACTCGAATAACTCCTGTTTGGCGCGGAGAACCAGCAGGCCACTGTACTTTTCGTCCTGCCGACGATTCGCCACCGTCGTCGAGTCCATATAAGCAATCGAACGCTCCCGGTCGCCGATGCGGGCATAATAGCGAGCCATCACCGGATAGAGGTCGCACGAACGGTACGACATCACCCAGTGCCATTGTTCGATATGGTAAAGGGCACTGTCGATCATGGCCTTGCAACTATCGGGCTTGCCTGTTTCCAGATAACAATCCGCCAGCCCGACATAGATACCCGAGGTAAAGCTATGATCGCCCTCCGCCTGCGAAAAGGGCAAGGCGCCTTTGTGCAGTTCCAACGCTTCGCGGTACAGACCACGTTTGCGATAGTTGGAGGCCAGGTTGCTCAAGGCGATGCAGTCGAACATGGGACGCTGCTTGACACGGTCTTTACATTCGAGCATGGAGCGAAAATAGTAGTCGGAAGTATCCGGTTCGCCGATACTACGGTAATAAAGCCCCAGTGCGTTGCGTGCCTGAAGGTTATAGAGATTGTAATAACGGGAAACAGGGGTATCCTGCAAAGCCGCTTTCAGGTAAGGGATAGCGATCTCGTAGTCGCGAAAGTCGAAATAAAGGCGACCCAGGTCGTACCAGATGTTTTTCTCTTCCGCGGGATCGATATCACCACCGACCACTTCCAGGCGCTTGGCGATACGTTCGGCACAAAGAAAAGCTGTGTAATATTGTTCATGCAGATACAGTCTGCGAAGAATATAGATGAGCGCTCTCATTTCCATGGAAGGATCATTGCGGGCAACAGATTTATCGGCAAGAGCATAAAAAGCCTTTACTTTCTTAGCGCGCTTTTCCAGCGTATTATCGGGAAGAGCAATCGCTTCGCCGTATTCCAGTTCGCGCCGAAGGATGCTCCCTCCGATCCGTTCGACTGTTTCACGCATCCGGCGGACGGCTTCATAACGGTCGGCATCTTCGGGGATGGCGTCAATGGCTTCTTCGTAATAGCGTTGCATCATATCCGCTATCGCTTCGTAGCCGACTTTTGCACAAAGGGCCAGAAGGCTATCGCGATCGGGGATTTTCGTTTCGTTGTTTTCCGGCAGATAGATACTGTCAGCTGCACGGGCCTTCATTTCAGGGATATAACGCAGATCGGAAGCGAAATGATCCTGAAAAAGAGTATCGGCCTTACTCTCTGCAGCTCCGAGGGCAACAGAAAGTAAAAGGCCGATACAAACTAGTATATATATTGCTTTATTTCTATGCATTCCGTTCTCTTTAAGATTAACTGGAAATGCAAATATAAGGTTTTTTAGTCAGGCACAAACATGGAAGACCGGAAAATCAATCATTCCATTATTACCTTTTCCAGTATTGTTCCATCTGTTCCAATGTCTTACCTTTCGTTTCGGGAACGAATTTCCAGATAAAGGCAGCGGCCAGGATACCCATCAGGCCGTAAATCCAGTAAGCGACACCGTGATTAAACGTTTCCGTCAGGTACTGATTCTTGTCAAGCATCGGGAAAGTCCACGATACGAGGAAGTTGGCAATCCACTGTCCGGCAACGGCAATACTCATCACCGTCGAACGGATAGAGTTCGGGAATATCTCAGCCAGCAACACCCAGCAGACAGGTCCCCATGACATAGCGAAACCGGCTGTATACACCAGCATACAAACCAACGAGCCTATGCCGACAGAGTGTGTATAGAATGTTGTTCCCAGGATAATCATGGAAACAGCCATCACCAACGCACCGATAATCATCAACGGACGGCGGCCGAACTTATCGACCGTAAAGATAGCCAGCACAGTGAACGACAGGTTCACAGCCCCTACCACAATCTGCTGCAACAAAGCGGCATCGGTAGCAGCTCCCATCGTCTTAAATATCTCCGGTGCATAATAAAGCACTACGTTGATACCGACAAACTGCTGGAATCCGGACAACAGGATACCTACCATAATAATAAGTACACCGTAGGAACGAATCGGGAACGCCAGCGAAACGAAGAAACTGCCGATCAGGGCAATCTCCAGGGCACTTGTATTTCCCACCAGTTCCAAGGCTCCGTAGGCCAACAGGAACAAAACAAGCCATGCTCCCATAAAACGGAAATAAGGACGCATGGAGGGTGCCTTTTCCTTGAAACTTTCTTTTATGTCGACCAGTTCTTTCGCCGCTTCGTCTTTTCCCATCAGGCGATCGAGGATGGTCAATGCTTTTTCCGTCTTTCCGCGCATCACCAAGTAACGGGGCGTTTCAGGAACAAACATCAGCAGGGTAAAGAAGAATACGGCAGGAATAATTTCAGAAGCGAACATCCATCTCCATCCAACCGTGTGCAACCAGGAAGCATCGCCCTGCAAGGCAATCGTATAATTCACAAAATAAACGACCAGCATACCGAAGATGATCGCAAACTGGTTCCACGAAACCAGGTTACCACGACGGTCTGCCGGAGCAACCTCGGCAATGTACATCGGCGAAACCATCGAAGCCAGACCGACCCCGATACCGCCAAGAATACGGTAAGCCACAAATAAATACATGTAAGTATGATCTCCGCTTCCAGGTAATCCCAGACCGAATTCGGGCCAGGCCGAACCGATAGCCGAAAGCAAGAAAAGAATAGACGCCACAATCAACGTCGGCTTACGTCCGTAACGCTGGCTGACCCACCCGGCAAAAGAGGCACCCAGGATACAACCGATCAGCGCACTGCTGACAACAAACCCTTCCAGCGAATTGGCCTGGTCGAGCGGTAATCCGTAAGGTTCAATAAAAAATTTCCGTAGTGATTCTACTGTTCCGGAGATAACTGCCGTGTCATATCCGAATAATAACCCTCCGAGGGTAGCAACGAGGGTAATACCAAAAATATAACTGTTGTTGTTTTTCATGTTTACCAGATTAAGAGTAACTTTTCCCCTCTCGAGAGGGGGCAGGGGGTGTGTTAATGCCAGTTATAAGACTAAATTTAACACACCCCTTAATCCCCTCTCCAGAGGGGAAAGAGTTACTCCTTGTAACTAATTATATATATAAATTGAGAATCATCTCATATAACTCCTGCTTACCGCTGATCTGTTTCGGTTCTCCGTCGCGGAGAGCGATCGTACGCAGGTCTTCCAGGGTAAGTTTACCGTCTTCAAAGGCTTTACCGTCGCCACCATCGAAGCTGGCATAACGTTCGGTACGCATCTTGGTGTAATCAGACTGTTCTATAATAGCGGCTGCACACATCAGAGCACGGGCAAACGCATCCATACCACCGATATGAGCCAGGAAGATATCATCCAGGTCTGTCGAGTTACGACGGGTCTTTGCGTCGAAGTTTGTTCCTCCGGTTGTCAGACCGCCACCCTGAAGGATGACCAGCCATGCCTGAGTCAGTTCGTAAATATCCATCGGGAACTGGTCGGTATCCCAGCCATTCTGATAGTCGCCGCGGTTTGCATCGATACTGCACAACATGCCGGCATCCACAGCAGCCTGCAATTCGTGTTCGAATGTATGTCCGGCCAGAGTCGCGTGGTTCACCTCGATATTCAAAGCGAAATCTTTATCCAGGCCATAGTGGCGCAGGAAGCCGATCACTGTTTCCGAGTCTACGTCGTACTGATGTTTTGTCGGTTCCATCGGTTTCGGTTCGATCAGGAACGTGCCTTTGAAACCATTCTTGCGGCCATAGTCACGTGCCATGGTAAGCATCATAGCCAAATGGTCTTTTTCACGTTTCATATCTGTATTCAGCAAGGTCATATAACCTTCACGACCACCCCAGAATACATAGTTCTCGCCACCTAAAGCGATACAAGCGTCGATAGCATTCTTAATCTGTGTTCCGGCACAAGCCAGTGCAGGGAAGTAAGGATTGGTTGCAGCACCGTTCATATAACGTTTGTTACTGAATACGTTGGCGGTAGACCATAACAGTTTCTTTCCGGTTGCCTGTTGCAAGCCTTTGGCATGTTCCACCATTGTCTGCAAGTCTTTCTCAAACTGAACCAGTGTAGGAGCTTCGTCCACCACATCCACATCGTGGAAACAGTAATAAGGAATGCTACATTTAGTCATGAATTCGAAAGCTGCATCCATCTTATATTTGGCACGGCTGATCGGGTCGGAAGCTGCATTCCAGGGGAATGATTTTGTTCCTCCGCCAAACTGGTCACCGCCTTCGGCACATAATGTATGCCAGTAAGCCATCGCAAAACGAAGATGGTCTTTCAATGTTTTACCCATTACCACCTTGTTTTCATCATAATAATGAAATGCCATCGGATTCTTTGAATCGCGTCCTTCAAACTGAATCTTTCCTATTCCCGGGAAGAATTCTTTTTCACCTTTATAAAAGTCCATGAAATTAATTGTTTTAATGATTTATATTACATTGGTATGTTATTCTCACACATCAGCTTATCCAGCCGTTCTTTCCATATGCTGTAAGCTGCACAATATTTATCCGCCTTCAGGCCGTCGGGTTCAATCACATCTATCTTCTTCAAGGAGGCAAATGCTTCCTCGGCCGACTGATAGATACTGGCACCGATACCGGCTCCCTTGGCAGCACCTACGGCACCGTTTGTATCGAACAGCTCGATCACCGTTCCGGTCACACCCGACAAAGTATCACGGAAGACCGGGCTCAGGAACATATTGGCACTACCGGCACGGATTACATCTATATCGATTCCCATCTCGTTCATGATATCCATTCCGTATTTGAAAGAGAACACGATGCCCTCCTGTACGGCACGGGCAATATGGGCTTTGCTATGAATATTAAAATTCAGGCCGTGTATCGAACAATCGATCTGCTTATTCTGCAACATACGTTCGGCACCATTACCAAACGGCAGAATGGACAGTCCTTCCGATCCGACAGGGATACCGGCGGCCAGTTCGTTCAACTCCGGATAACTGATTCCTTCGGGCGCCACATTCTTCTTCACCCAGGAATTCAGAATGCCTACCCCGTTGATACAAAGTAATACGCCCAACCTTGTCTGATCCGCAGAATGGTTTACATGGGCAAAGGTATTTACCCGCGACAAGGTATCGAAATTCACTTTTCCGTTTACACCGTACACCACACCGGAAGTACCACCTGTTGCAGCAATCTCACCCGGATTCAAAACGTTCAGCGACAACGCATTGTTTGGCTGGTCGCCGGCACGGTAAGTCACAGGTGTACCTTTCTTCAACCCCAGTTCTGTAGCAACGGAACCGAGCAGTTCCCCCTGCAAACCGAATGTCGGACGTATCTCAGGTATCAGGTCGTTGCTGAATCCGAAATAGTTCATCAGGTCTTCAGAAACCTGTTCGTTCTTAAAGTCCCAGAAGATACCTTCCGACAAACCGGATACGGTTGTTACGATATCCCCTGTCATCCGCATGGCGATAAAATCACCCGGCAGCATGAACTTATGAACGGAACGGAATAACTCCGGTTCAAACTCTTTTACCCAGGCAAGTTTGGAGGCGGTAAAGTTACCCGGCGAATTCAACAGGTGGGACAAGCATTGCTTCTCCCCTATATTTTTAAACGCACGGTCTCCATAAGGTACGGCACGGCTGTCACACCAGATGATAGAAGGGCGCAACACCTCCATTTTCTTATCGACCAGCACAAGTCCGTGCATCTGGTAAGAGATACCGATCGCTTTGATATCGGTTCCCTGAATACCGGCTTTCGCAATCGCTCCTTTAATGGCTTCTTTCAGATACTTCCACCAATCATCCGGTTCCTGTTCCGCCCAACCGGGTTTTACAGCTTTAATAGGCGCTTCCTCTTTCGGATAGAAATCCGCCCCGATAGTTAATCCCGAACTGGCATCTACAATCGAGGCCTTCACAGAAGAACTACCTATGTCACAACCTAACAAATACATCTCTTTACTGATTAATTCTTATTAAATTTCGAATGCAACTTATTATACTTCACTTTGTCGAAACGATAATAGCGGGCGGCACGGTGGGCAACTCCTGTTTCGATCTCGTCGGTCTGTACGATATATTCCAGCGACCCCATTTTCTTATGGAAGTTACGGACATCCATTTCCTTATTATATATGATCTCGTACGTACGACGCAACTGATAGGCTGTAAATTTCAAAGGCAGGTAATCGAAAATGATGGATGGTTCCTTTTCAACCCACTCACGTATTTCCTCCACAGCGGCCTCGATGATTTCTTTATGGTCGAACGGCAAAGAAGGCAGTGCATCGACAGGAAACCAGGCCAGTGAATTATATTTATTGGTCGGGTTCGACTTCCGTCCGATCTTACTCAATGCCAGATAAGCTACGGTTACGATCCGTTCGATCTTCAGCTTCATGGCGTTTTCCAGCCACTGCATATCATCTTTGTTTTTTGTACGCGAGGGAGAGCCAAAACTGCGGAATTGTTTTAAAGGAACGCGTTTCAAACCTGTAGCCTCATTAAATACACGATGAGCTGCCGTATCCAGATCTTCATTTTCAAAAATCAGACTTCCGGGAAGCTTGTAACGTTTCTCATCGCTATTGTCCATTTGCCGTTCTATAAGCAGCACGCATAGTTTATCTTCGTTTACGCCCAGCAGCACGCAATCAACAGACACATGCGAGTAAAGCATCTTGTTATTTTCCATATGTGTTTCCATAATATTACGTTAAACAGTTGCAAATATAAACATTTATCCAATATACAAAACACACAGAATCATTTTTTCAATATTTATAACAGCTTATTTATCTGACAATTTACTATCTTACCTCATACAATAACATTTATCCCCCATAATGTAAACAAAACAATATTGAGATAAACCGTTGATCTTTCTCTTTTTAACATGCTTTATCTAAACTTTCTGAACTATTCTGTCCTCCAACTACTTTTATTAATACTTTTGCCACAGATTATACTTGAAAATGGACATAAAACATATACAGTTCACATGCCGGATGTACTGGGCGAACATGAAAGGCATCCTGAATATATTCGCGGAAGGCCTCATTCTTCTGGCATCTATCGCTTCCTTATTCGTACTGATCTACCAGTTCGGGTTCCAGCAGACAAGCGAAACCATACACCATTTATATCTGAGCCGTATTTATATTTTACTGGCATTTTTTATCGGTATCACGCTACGCTACATCGTCCGGTTCGGTGAGATCATACAGGAAAAGCTCCTATATCTGGATATCGGCATTTACTTCCTGCTGTTTGCCGTTTTGTCGGCAAAGGTATTTTTCAGAGAGGTGATTCAGCAGTCACTGCCATACCTCGATTTCCTGTCGAAGCCGTTGTTTGTCTATACGCTGATGTTATTGCTCAGTATGATCCATCTGTCACGGCAGACTTTCACGCTTATGCAAACACGTATCAAGCCGTCACTGCTGTTCCTGCTGAGTTTCATATTTGTGATCCTGATCGGAGCCGGATTGCTGATGCTGCCGAACGCGACAACCCGCCCGATCCATTTTGTCGATGCGCTGTTTACGGCAACGACCTCTGTCTGTGTAACGGGACTGACTACGGTTGACGTAGCGACTACTTTTACACATATCGGGCACGTTATTATTATGATCCTGATACAAATCGGCGGAATCGGAGTAATGACTTTTACCAGTTTCTTTGCCCTTTCTTTCATGGGGCATTCTTCTTTCACCAGCAAACTGGTTCTGAAAGATATGCTGAACGAAGACCGTATCGGTGGGTTGTTCCGCGTTATCCTGAATATTTTGTTCGTTACTTTCTTTATCGAAGGAATCGGGGCCTACTTTATATATATGGATATCAGAGGCGTATTGCCGGGAGCCACTACGCAGGATAACATCTTCTTCGCTATCTTCCATGCGGTTTCCGCCTTCTGTAATGCCGGTATTTCCACACTGAGCGGCAATATGTGTGATCCGATAGTGGCCCACAACTACAATCTGCATGTATGGATTTCCCTATTAATTATCTTCGGTGGCCTGGGATTCCCGATCGTTTTCAATTATCTGAAATTGCTAAGGCATTTCATCGTTAACACTTTTATGATAGCTATCGGACAACAGAAACATTATATCCATACACCCCGTATCATCAATATCCATACATATATAGTAGTAATAAGTACGCTGGTCCTGATCGTCGGAGGCATGTTCTTTTATTTCCTCTTTGAGATGAATAATACATTGGCCGACCTGCCTCTGAAAGGGAAGCTGGCTGATTCGCTGCTCGGTGCCGTGACACCCCGAACGGCCGGTTTCACCGTGGCAAATATGGATGCGCTTCGTCCGGTAACGCTGATGCTGACCCTTATCCTGATGGTTATCGGGGCTGCTCCGATGTCGACCGGTGGCGGTTTAAAAGTAACGACCGTTTTTGTAGCTATTGCCACAGCATTGAATGTTTCCCGTGAAAAGGAAAAGGTTGAAGTTCGTAAACGCGAGATATCTCCCGCCACTATCCGCCGGGCTTTCGCAACGATTGTCTTCTATTTCATCTTTGCCTCGCTGGCTGTCTGGATATTGTCTTATACGGAAGAAGGGACACCGGTGTTTACACTTACATTCGAAGTTGTTTCGGCTTTGAGTACGGTGGGATCGAGCCTGAACTTCACCCCTATGCTTTCCATGGCCGGGAAGTTGATTATCATCTGTACGATGTTAATCGGACGTATCGGGGTACTGACATTCATGGTCAGCTTTATGAGAGAGTACAAAAAGAGGGATTACACATATCCCCAGGAAAATATATTAATGTAATAAGTAATGCCTTATGAAATTTCTGGTTATAGGATTAGGAAATCTGGGACGCGCCATCGCGGAAAATCTCACCCGTATCGGCGATGAAGTGATAGGTGTCGATCTGAACCTGCATAAAGTGGAGGCCGTAAAACAAACGATCTCCGGCTCCGTCAGCCTCGACACGACTGACAGGGATGCACTAAATACACTGCCGTTGAGCGAAATGGATGCCATCTTCGTTACTTACGGCAAGAATTTCGGAACGTCGGTACAGACTGTCGCCTTATTGAAGAGCCTGGATGCAAGCAGGTTGATCGTCCGTTCGATCTCTCCCATTCATGAAACGGTGATCCGCTCGATCGGTGTATCGGAAATCATTCGTCCGGAACAGGATTATGCGGCAACCTATGCCTCCCAGAGTTTGCTGGGCGACCTGTTCCAGCGTTGGTATCAGGTAACGGAAACACATCATTTGTATAAAATAAAAACTCCGGGAGCTATAGTCGGACAGACGCTAAAGACGATCGACTTCCAAACGAACTTCGGTATCCGCCTGGTCGGAGTAGAACGAGCCAAAGAAGTACGAAACCTGATCGGATTGAAACAAACAGAATACTATGTGGTCGACCCACTGACCGATGATCTGGTGCTGGAAGCCAACGACAAGCTGATCCTCTTCGGAAAAATGGAGGTGCTTCATAAGATCAAAGAATTGTAAGGGGAGAAAAAACTATACCGAAGACTTTTCAAAGCATATATGTTTCGTCATTAAAGCATATATGCTTTGAATACAAAAGTCCCTTATTTTAATTACAAAAGAAGGGTGCTTTTCAAACCTGCTTCGCATAAGAGTTCTGCCGGTCCGGCTGAAGCCCTAACGGGATAACTCGCTTTTGTTCTTGCTTCTCTCAATATCCATTAATTTCCGGATTGTTTTTTGATAATCTTCTAAGGTCAGTATATCATAATCTTTGCTGCCTGTCCCTTCTCTAAAATTCCCTCTGATACTTGGTGCATCGGGATATTTCTCTTTTATTATGTCGTCTATCAAATAACCATACAATCCTTGAGGACTACTTTTGAACAGAAAACTTTGAAACAGCCTCTCAATATAGTCCGGATTTTTACCAATGAAAGTCTTATAATTCAGATATGCTTCAGATTTCATATAATCTTCGGCACAACTACTAAAGTTAGGCTTTTGTAATTCCTCAAATAAAGCTCTTTCCAGTTTCTTATATCCAAGGATATCGGTTAAGTCGCCTTTTTCCAAACAGTGAATTCTTTCCTGTTCTACGTCCATTTCTTCCCTGATTTGCCGAAACATAGTTTTCAGATCATACCCTTTATAAGTAGAGATGGAGAAAGCACCACTTTCTATCCGTGCATTTACCTTCGGGTCTGTGATAACTTTATTGTCAAAAACAAAACAAATTCGTTTGCCGATAGATCTTTCCGTAGCGTCTGCCCATCGACTCACTTGGGATTGGTTTATAGTCCCAACAATCATATACATCATTCTATTATCCGAGTATGAGAAAGAATCCAATCTTAGAAAGGCAAAATCTTTGACTGTTATAATTGATTCTTTTGAGATACTGTCTTTCCTCCCTTCCATTATATAATACCAGCCATTTTCTCTTTCTATCGTTTGTGCGTTACAAGAGTTAGGTTCAAGAACTATAACAGATGCTATTGCAATAAGTATCAATAAGCAATTTAATTTCTTCATTTCCGCCAATCATTTGATTTATTCCTGAATAATCCAGTTGGTCTATATAAGAATAAATCCTTCCACAATAAACCTTTATTAAAGATTATCAATCGATCTTCTTCACCAGCACCTTGTCAATACGTGCACCGTCCATATCTACGATTTCGAATTCAAAGGTCAGCCAGGTCAGCGTCTCACCAGTCTTCGGAACGCGTTCAAGAATTTCCAGGATCAGACCACTCAATGTATTATAATCATGTTCGGCATACAGATCTTCCATATCGAAATATTCCAGAAAGTCATAGAAGTTATACTGTCCGTCGACCAACCAGGAGCCATCGGCACGCTGCACGATCTCGGCCTCCTCTCCCACTTCCGGGACCTGTCCGATCAACCCTTCCATAATATCTTTCAATGTTACAATACCCTGGATTCCTCCAAATTCATCCGTAACAATACCATATTTAACACGTGCTTCCTTAAACTGCTCCAAAGCATTATACACACTCTGGTTCTCGGGAAGGTATTGGGCGGGGCGTATCACCTCTTCCAACGAAAAGTCAGGTTCGTCAATCCGGCCGAACAGGTCTTTCAGATAAACAACACCTTTGATATTATCAAACTTCTCGGATGCTACCGGATATATATTAAACAGGTTTTCCTGTACCTTTTCACGGATCTTCTCGATACTGTCGGTGACATCCAGCCATACCAGATCGCTCCGGTGTGTCATGATCGAACCGACATTTCGGTCTCCCAGGTTGAATACACGTTCCACGATGTCCTGTTCCACTTCCTGCACTTCACCGCCGTCAAAGCCTTCTTTGACGATCGCCTTGATCTCCTCTTCCGTTACTTTATTTTCTTCGTTTGCTTTAATTCCGGTAATTTTTATAACAAGGGAAGTGCTCTTCGACAATAACCAGACAAAAGGCAAAGCCAGCTTCGATAAAAAGTACATCGGCTTAGCGACTAACATAGAAACCCGTTCGGCATACCCCATACCGATACGCTTCGGAACAAGTTCACCCATAATCAAAGTCAGGTAAGTCACAATTATAACGATTATTGTTTTAGATACTCCCAGTGCATAAGGCTCCAGCACAGGCACATGACGTACCACTTCTGCCAGGTTATAGGCAAACGCCTCTCCTGAATACAAACCGGTCAGGATACCGATTAGCGTAATTCCGATCTGGATAGTTGATAAAAACCGGTCGGGTTCTCCAGCCAGCTTCAAGGCTGTTTGCGCTGATTTATTACCTCTTTTTGCATCCAGTTCCAGCCGGGCCTTGCGGGCAGACACCAGAGCAATTTCAGACATAGACAAAATACCGTTCAACAAGATAAGGCCGATAATAATAAAAATTTCCATTTGCTATATATACAGCGATTGATTAGGCAACGAAGATATAAATTATATCGAAATTAATACTACATTTAGAACCTTAATTAATACATGATTTAAAACATGAAACATCAGATCATATTACTTGGCAAAGATATAACCTCCGTTTATCACGGAATCAAAGAATTCGGCCCCGATCATGTGCATTTGCTTTGCACGAATGAAACAAAAGAGGTGGCAGCTCCCCTATTTCCGCTCCTTCCCGACAGCATCCGCCGGACATTATACCGGACCGAACCATACGACGGAGAACATGTCCGTAACGTTTGCCGCAAAATACACCAAACGTATCCTTCCGCCGAATTTGCCTACAACCTGTCGGAAGGTACCAAAGTAATGGCATTCGCAGCTTTCACCATCGCAAAAGAATACAGCGTCCCAGCTTTTTATCTGTCACAATTAGGCGAACTGATCCGACTGGACAGCTTTGAGAAATACCCGATGAAAAGCCAACTGGATAACAAGGAGATACTGGGACTGAGCGGAAATATCCTGACAGAATATCAGGACGCCAAACACCTGAGTGATACCGACGTGCAGGCTTCCGGCCTGATCAAACAGTTCATCGAACAATATCCGAAAGAGCACACCATGATACAGAAGTTCTTCAACATCTTCTGTAACAGGGAGCTGTCACGCCTTCCGGCATCACGTGTTTTTAAAAACGGACTACGTTTCAAACAGAGGCAAGGTACTTTTCTTGTTGCCCAACAGAACCGTGTGTTGCTCAGGCTAACGACACCGAACGCCTGCATGCTGTTTTTCAAAGGACGCTGGTGGGAAACACTGGTAGCACACAAAGTCAGATCATGGAGCCAAAAACGTCCCAACAGCCCTGAGGTATGGCAAAGCGTCCTGTTTCAGACAGAGGGAAACAATCCAAGGACAAAGAATGAAGTAGATGTACTGCTGAACAACCAACAGAAACTAATCTTTATCGAATGTAAATCAGGACAGGTCACCCAAAATGATATTTATAAGATTGATGCGGTGCGCGAAACATATGGCGGAGATATTTCTTTAGCCGTTTTAGCCAGTTATTACCCGGTAGAAGACAACCTGCGGGAGAAATGCAAGGATTTACAAATAAACCTGTTCGCTCCTTCTTATATAGAAGAGCGCATCAACCACCTGAACATGCTGCCTGCATGGCTTGAAAAGTTATCCAACTCCCTGCAACTATAAAATAAAAGAAGCCGTTCTACCTTCTCAGGCGGAACGGCTTTTATCAATCGATAAGTTTTTGCTAATCTAATACATATTAGAAAACAATATCGGGAGATAGATACTTACACTTATTCTAAATTCTAAACTTCATCATCATATTCATAGAGGGAAACTTGTTTGTTTCCCTAACACCTACTTACACTGCAAACGACGTGCCAAAAACAGCAAGGAATAGAGAAATAATCACTAACAAACTAGTTATCAGATAATAAAAGATTATTTCACAACATTTCCAATTTCACTCTACCGCAAAAGTGTGGTGGGGAATCAATGGGGAAATGGGGAATTTTTCCACACCACACTCCTATTACATATCACAACTGTGTTCCTTTTGTTTCACAGATGGATTCCGTTTGTATCACAGTTGGATTTCTTCTGTTTCACAGCTGTGATACGAATAAGGAATATGATAAAAAGAGAAGCATCTAAAGGGTTTACGACACTGACTACCGGGTAGTCCTTAACAAACGGGCAGATGACCGAAGTTATATCCCGACAAAAAAGCCAGTCCTGCAACAGACTGGCTTTCATGCGTACCTTATATATAATTGAGACTTTACTTACTTTACAAACTTTGCTTTCAACAGATAATCTGCACAGCCTTTCACCCCAGCAAACTGGGTACGACCATCCGGCATACCTTCCAGTTCCACGTAATATTCTTTCACTCCAATCTGATACGCCTGTTTGAAAATCATTTCAAAGTTCATGAAGCCGGATTGTCCCAGAATGGCGCGATCTTTAATATGCAACAGTTTAATACGATCCGGATACTTCTTCATATATTCCACCGGATCATTCTGCCCGATCACCGTCCAGTACACATCCATTTCGAAAAATACCAGATCAGGATCCGTATCTTTCAAAAAAAGATCATAGATTTTTTCGCCTTTATTATGACGACCAAAGACAGCTCCCGTACCTCCCGGAACGACTTTGGCAAACTCAAAATCATGATTATGATAACCGAACGGAATACCAGCTGCTTTGACAATCTTTCCAGCTTCATTGAATACATCGCAAACATAAGCAACCTCTTCCACACTACGGGTGCGTGGTTGTCCGGGCTGAACCAGATATTTCACACCTAACTTGGCATGATCGTCTGCCGTCTTTTTCCAATATTCCATAATTGTATTGCGGGTATCCGGCGTGTACTCGCCTGTCGGAGGATTCACATGGGAACTGGTGATCTTCAATCCGGCATCTTCTGCCATCTTCTTGAATTCCATCATATCGACACCATTGATCTTGCCATTATTGTAACCTGCCAGTTCAAGGGTAGAATAACCCATCTGTTTAAGTTGTTTCATTCCGGCAGGAACATCTTTGGTTAACTCACCTCCTAAAGAATAAATCTGCAAACCGATACTTTTTTTGGCTGTCGTTTCCGTACGAACGGGAGTGGCTGCCTGTAACGCTTCTGCCTTTCCGGCTACTAACCCTCCAAGAGTTAGAAAAGAAGCACTTTTCAGGAAATTTCTTCTATTTACCATGGTCTATAAAATTTAAAGTCTCCAAAGGTATTATTTTAAATCTGAAAAATAATTCTATATTTGTCCTAATTTAAGAACCTTATAAATAAATTTAAGAGTATGAACCCTATTTATTGCCAAAGTTGCGGTATGCCGCTAGTTTCTGATACGGATTATGGAACAAACCAGGACGGAAGTAAGAACAACGAATATTGTGCTTACTGTTTCAAAGACGGTAAATTCACTCAGGATGTAACGATGGAAGAAATGATTCAGATTTGCCTCCAGTATTCAGACTCCTTCAAACATGAAAACGGTGAAAGCTACACCAAAGAGGAAGCCCTGGCGGGAATGCAGTATTATTTCCCCCAACTGAAACGCTGGAAAAAGGATTGAGTATCCGGCGAAACCTATAAAACCGTGTAGACCGTTATGTATCAGGAATATCCTCCATGCCAACAGCTTGCCCCCTATATTGACAAATACTGGGAGTTCAAGGGTGAAACCGAATACGATATGCGCTATAAGATACTACCCGACGGCTGCACGGACTTTATCTTTTCTATCGAGGAACCATCGCAACCCCTGAACGGAGAGATGCTGATGCAGCCTTACCGTTTCTATTTTGTCGGTCCGATGCGGGTTTATTCGGAGCTGGTGACCCGCTCTACCCGCCTTCATATGATGGGTGTGCGCTTCTCTCCCTGCGGCCTAGCGGCTTTTGCCCGGATGCCTTTAGGCGAGTTTACCGACACGAGGGTCAATGCATCCGAGTTGAATGTCCTTTTCGACGATCATTTTGCAGAAATGTTATGCGAAAAGGAGTCTTTGCAGGAACGCATACATATAATAGATAGACATCTTATCGCCCACCTGCCGGGACTCCTGCCGGTAGACCCGCAGATCATCCGGGCTACCGATCTGATCGTCCGGGCAAACGGGATGCTGCCCATACAGCAATTGACGGACAAATTGTATATCGGGCAACGGCATTTCGAGCGTAAGTTCAAACACATCACCGGCTATACTCCCAAAGAGTTCAGCAGAATCACCAAGTTCCGGTATGCAACCCGCGTATTAAGACAGATGAAGGGGGAAGATATGCAGCAATTGGCTATCGACTGCGGCTATTACGATCCGTCCCATTTCATCAAGGAATTCAAGAAGTTATCGGGGAGCAACCCCTCTGCTTTCATGGCTTTGCCGATACCGGAAGACGATCCGCTTACTTACATAGAATAAAGAAAGTCGATTTTTTACAACAGGAAGCGGGAAGTTTCCTTTATGTTTGCCGAACGAAATTAATAAATCAGAACATGGAAAAAATCAAACAACAAGCGATCGATTTGCTGAATAAATGCGAAGTCTTAACCCTTGCCTCCATCGACGAACGGGGCTGTCCGCGTCCGGTCGTCCTGTCGAAGATTAAAACGGAAGGGATCGATTCGATCTGGTTCTCAACGGGAACAAGCTCGGAGAAGACAAAAGATTTTATCAAAAACCCGAAAGCCGGAGTCGCTTTCTACGAAGGACACGACAGCGTTACGCTGACCGGCACAATCGAAGTGGTAAACGATGTGGAAGAAAAGAAAGCCCTCTGGGTGGATTGGTTCTATGAGCACTTTCCCAAAGGGGTGGACGATCCGGAATATTGCATTCTGAAGTTCACGGCTGAACAGGCAACGTACTGGATCGGCAATCAGTTTATCAAAGGAAAAGTTTAACCGGTAGGTATCGGTCGAAAGATTGCTGCCGACGTTTTTCCGGAAAGGATACATGCTTTTTACCAAGAGGGTGTATGCTTTTCGGAAAAACGTCGGCAGCTATTTTTTTAATCGTCCAGCTCTCCCTGGTTTCGCATGTGCTTTCCGTCGCAGAACGGTTTATTCTGAGACAAACCGCAACGGCACAAAGTGACACGGTTGCGGACAGGATAAACCCGTCCGTGCTCATCTTCTATCGGGATACCGCCTTTCACCCAGATAGGGCCATGAACGCTGAGAGCCACGTCTTCGAGGATGCTGATGCCTTCGGGCAGTTCCGGTTCGATACGTTTTCCGTCTTTCGTGACGGCTGTGAGACGTCCGCTGGGACAGTTGGCACATTGCTGTTTCACGATTTCAATCGTTTCGGCCGAGTCGCCCTCTTCTACTTGTTCCCAGGACGTACCGTGGGTATCACAGAAACGGGCCACGGCGCAAAGGCTTTCGGCGTCCAGCATATCGATCACCTTCCCTTCGTAGAGGACAGACATTTCATCGTATGTGTCATGGCTGGCGGTCGTATCTCCTTTAAAGCCATTTTTCTTATGCGTCCCGTCGCAGAACGGTTTGTTATGTGAACCGCCGCAACGGCACAGATGATATACGCCTTCCGGAGAATACTTCTGTATTTCCTTATAACCGGTGGAAGCACCTTTACGGTCGTTTACATAACGCAATTGGTTCAGGGGAATATCCCCGATCACTTCATAAGGCCCGTTGGGAAGAACCTTGATTTTCTTTTCACTATTAGCATCCATTACCTAAGTTGTTTTAATTTTATGTACTATTAAATAAACAACCGGCAAATGGGTTTGTTTAGGCATATCTCCGGAAAAACAATCCGGGAGAATCAGAAACCCAGCCCCAACTCAAACATAAAACGGAAACTATCGGTCGAACCGAAGCAGGAATATTTCGTCGTAATCTTATTAATCAACGTCAGCCAGATACCTCCACCATAGGACGTATGCCATCTTTTGGATTGTTCGCCGGGAAACCAGACACGCCCGTAATCGAAACCGGCAAAGACACCGTACTTCAGCGGGGTAAACGGATTCTTCAACTTCCCCATATCCAGCCGGATGTCCGAATACTGGTAAAAAGATTGCTTTCCGATGAAACGGTTGTCCCTGTAACCGCGCAATTCGGTGGATGCTGCCTGGTAAAACTCATACTTATTATTGAAAAGCTGCTGGGTTTTCGCCATCGTAGCCCAGGTAAGGCGGTCGGTTATCTTTACATCCAGCTCCACCGATGCTTCGGCGTAAGGGAAATTACGGCTTGCATCTTTCAGGTTCATCTTCCAACCTCCGGTAAGCGTCCCTCCCAGTTTGGGGATGAAGGAACAGATCTCTTTTTCCGTATGGAAGGAAAGTCCGAGGTCGATGAACAGGTTGGTTTTGAAGATACGATGATCCTCGGGGTAAAACTGGTTAATGAAACGGTCATTGGTTTCCTTGGCTTTAAACATTTCCCAGGAGGCTTGCACGACCAACCTCTCCTTTTCGCTGAAATCCAGGTGGAAGGAAGGGGATAATTTAAACTGGCGGATATGCACGCGGTTGTAATTCTTCTTCGCATCCTTATAGCCGTCCGTATTGTTTCCGAAGCCGAAGAAATTGTAAAAGTTCCTCCGCGAGCTGATCGTTGCATCTATATTAAACGATTTCTTCCCGTCATAAGACGGAAAAATTCCTTGATAGACAAAGCCTTGTATATAGTTGTACCCGATACGGTGCTGGTAGGTAAAGGGTGAACGTTTGAAACCATACATCGTATAGGTAAAAAAGGTTCCGAGACTGAATCCCTTGTCCGAGTCGTAAATTCCCCAGGGAGTGAAAGACATCTTATGATGCTTTATCTTATTATAATCGTACTGATGAATCTCAGGGATATCCGAAAATACCTTTTTGACATGGGGCACGGTATCGAGGGCTGCCTTCCCCGACTCATATTCATAAACACGTATGTGGTGACCCGGTTCCATCCGGTAGATATTCTTTCCTTTCCCGGCAATCAGGAAAACGGGCACCTCCTTGTTTGCCCTGCCACTTACTTCGAAACGGTCGTCACCCTCCAGGCCGTAGAGCCAGATCTCTTTTGTCTTTTTCCGACTGTATTTCCGGTCGAACACCCGTTGTCCGGTCTGTTGGTCGTACATCTGTATGAACAGACTGTCCGGGTTATGGCGGTCGATCACGAAACGGTCTGAACGGTTGGTTCCCGTCAGCACCGGAGTTTGTTGCAACGAAGCAAAATAATTTTTTGCTATCACCTCCAGCTTCTCCCGCCTTTCCTTTATTATCCGGGTAATCCGTTTAATTTCTTTGTCTTCTATTCCTTTGGGAAGCCTTGAAAAAGCCTCGTCGATGATAGAATCGGTAAGCGTCTGCCGGATAAATCGCGCCTGTCCAATCCATACGGAAACGTCGCTTTGGGAAGCCAGCGCCATATCCAAAGCAAAGCCCAACGTATTCTCTTTCCGGACACTTTTCGGGGAAGCGTCGTAATTGACGATGAAACCCAATCCCAGCACACGGAGCATTTGTTTGAACAAAACACCATCTACCTTCGTAAAAGCGTGGTTACGATCTATGACTATCGGGGCATAGAGGATACTGTCTCCCTCGGAGCGGCCCAGCCAGTTCCAGTTTTCGGGTATTTTATTCCAGTCGCCTATCAGCATATCCAGCAGGCGTTCGCGGATATAAAGCACCTGATCTACCTGAAAATTCTTGTTGGCCTGTATGGTATCCAGCAACTCTTCTGTCAGGAGAATATTCGGACGGGTATTAAAATCCGGTACATCAATAACACTAACCAACTTATTTTCGATAGACGTCCCGTTGGCAACCGTATCGCGGGTCGAATGTTCCGGCAGGTAAAATATCCGCGAATTGTTTGAACTCAACCCCGACGAGCGTGCCAGATAATCGGCGGAAATAAAGGTATAGGGATTGATTATCGTATAGGCATCCCCGATAAACTGATCCAGGTAAGTATTTTTAAATACCTTCTTGTTATAGACTTCCTGGAAGAATTTCGACTCGATAAATGTGGTATATCCGCCTAACGGCTTCAAAAGACAGAGTTGCTGTTGGTTGTTTTCAAGCAATAATCCTTGAAAATCGGCCGCCTGTTCAACCACCTTCACCCCTCCCCACAGCGATTGCAAGGTAACGGCGGGAACGGTAATAGGGAGAGAATAAAGTGTGCGGTAATGCTCGCCCCACAGCTTATTATACAAATCGCTTTTGCGCGTGGCAGAGGGAGGATAAATGGATTTTCGGACAAGAGAGTCACCTTCGCCCACCCGTGACGAGTCCGGGCGTAAGACAGAAGCCATCATATCCGCTGAAAAGACAAACAGCATAACAAGAAAGACTATATAAGAAGCAGGACTAAGCCGCATTTTCATCATCATCAGATAATTAAACAGTAATTACATCCTACAGATAAACACCTGTATATATAAGTAACACATCAGGCATTTAACTTGTTTTATTCATACTGCCCGGCGACCTGTGCCAGTATCTTTGCCATCTCTTAACAGCCTTCCCGTATTTAGCAAACTGTCAATTCACCCCATTCTTAAAGGGGCTGTACGTAGACTAATCAATACCTATCTTTTTTCATGCAACTGTCCGCGACTTAACAAATAACACTTCATTCAGATAAAGCCCAATAAAGTGACATTATAAGACTAAAAAAGAATAGAACGAATCACTCAAGCAATAAGATCTCCCATACGAAGCAAATTTGTCAATCTATTTGCAATGCTTATTTACTATGCTACAGAAAATAAAAATGTTATTCAACATACGATTTTAGCACAAAACTACTTTCAGGAAGACTCGATTAAACACTTATTAACCATTATCCTATTTAAAACAAACCTCCATTTCGTTTTAAACAAGTTTTTTGTTCGTTTTAAACGAAGTTCAAATTCCTTTAAAACGAAATGAAAAAGCATTTATCGGGAAGCAGCTGTTAATTTTTGTATCCACAAGCATTCTGTAAGATAGATTTAAACCAGCGCACTCGTCACAAATAATCGAATAATAAAGTCTTTATGCTTAACAAGTAGTATATTCTATTACATTTTGTCAATTACGAATAAATACACAATAATTTGCATAACATTTATGGTCTTGAGCTATTTTTTTCCGTTCTTTGTTATACAGTTGAATATTCATCCCTAATTATAAGCTTATGAGTTTTGCCGGCCATGTTTTCGATATGATACGAAGAAATAAGGAAGATCGCGAAAAGCTCAGCCAGCTTCGCGGGAAGGGAAAAGATATGCGTACCAAATATTCTTCCCATATCCCAGACATCAGTGTCGAAGAATATGAAAAGATCAACCAACAATTGAAAGAACGTGAAAGAAACGAACAAATCTACATTTCACGAATAAAACTATTTGCTTTAGCTGCTATCATAGCCATAGTTATGCTATCATGGATTCTATTTAAACTCTTTTCTTGGTAAAAACATCAAATTATCAATGTCACTCCCCCGGCACAACCTTCAGGGCGGTCGTATGCTTGATCTCGTTCAACACGAAGGAACTCTGCATCTTTACGATGCCATTTACTTTGGTTAGTTTGTTAAAGACAAACTGGTCGTATGCGGCCAGGTCTTTAACAACTACCTTTAGAAAAAAATCATAGATACCGCCGATCGAATAACATTCCATCACCTCATCAATCTCTTGTATCTCTGCTTTGAAACGTTGGATATGCTCATCGTTGTGCACCGCCAGCGAAACGTTGCAGAAGACCACCAGCGGAAGTCCTACCTTCTTATTATCCACCAGCGCAACATAATTCCTGATATACCCCTCTTCCTCCAGCCGCTTCACCCGTTCGTAAACAGGAGTTTTCGAGATATTCAGTTCCGCCGACAACTCTTTCATGTTCACTTTTGCATTATTCTGCAACGCTTGTAAAATCTTAATATCAATCTGATCCAGTAAAGCCATAGTATTTTTTCCTATTTTCGTTATCAAAGTTATTCCTAAAACATACAACGTCCTGTATTCACTCCAAATATAGGAATAATTCCTTATTTTCAACAAATCATCAGAACTGATTTACTAAATACATATATTTGCAGTACGATTTTCCTGAATTATTAATAGAAATTTACCGACAACATGGCAAAAACAAATCTGACTTACTGGTATCACCTGATCGCGATCATAACGGTTATTATCTGGGGTACTACATTCGTATCGACAAAAGTACTGATCCACCACGGGCTTTCGCCGGTCGACATCCTCTTTTACCGTTTCGCGCTGGCTTATATATGTATCTGGTTTATCTCGCCGAAGGTGTTGTTTGCCCGGAGTAAGAAAGACGAGCTTATGTTCGTTGCCGCCGGACTTTGTGGGGGATCAATCTATTTTATTACTGAAAACACGGCTTTAGGCATCACGCTGGCCTCGAATGTGTCGCTGATTATCTGTACAGCTCCTATCCTGACGGCATTTCTTTCGTTGCTTTTCTATCGGCAGGAAAAGATAAAGCCAAACCTGATATATGGCTCGGTCATGGCCTTGATCGGCGTAGCGTTTGTGGTGTTCAATGGTAGTTTCCTGCTGAAAATCAATCCGCTGGGAGATATGCTTACGCTAATTGCCGCATTGATGTGGGCGTTTTACTGCCTGATACTGAAACAGATGGGGAACCGTTATCCGACATTGCTGATTACGCGGAAAGTGTTTTTCTACGGGCTTGTCACGCTAACGCCGATGTTTCTGATTCATCCGTTGAATACAAATACCACTATTCTCCTCAACCCGGTAGTGGCAGCTAACCTGCTGTTTCTGGGAGTGATAGCATCGATGCTTTGCTACATCATGTGGAACACGGCGGTAAAAGAGCTGGGGCCGTTCCGTACGGCAAATTATATCTATATCGTTCCGCTGGTGACGCTGATCACTTCGGCCATCGTGATTGATGAAATTATCACGGTCATTGCCCTGATCGGTTCAGTGTTTATCCTGAGCGGGGTGTATATTGCGGAAAGAGGGTTTCGGTTCGGAAAGAAACAGAATTGTCCCCCAAATTGAGGGACAATATAAAAACTATTCTTATTTCAGTGCCTCAACCACCTTCGGCAGCATCGTCCAGATGGCATTTTCGCACTGGGCGGTGTAGAAGTTTCCGTCTATTTCAGATTTTTCGTCGGTGGCCAGTCCGGATTGGATGGCGGGTTTTGCCAGCGGATGTACGGCTACTTTCTTGCCTTTCGCAACACCTGCAATTTCAAACATCAACGCAGCTGCACAATGGCCTATCATCATCTTTCCTTTATCACCAAAGGCTTTGATGACAGCCAGCATATCCTGGTTGTACTGCTTTCCGGCGTTTTCGCTGAACACAGGAACGGCATCCCCACAACCGAACACTAAAGCGTCAAACTCGTCCTCATGCCCTTTCAGGTTGGCTACCACATCGTCCACCGTCAGCTTAATACCCGAATTAGTCTTAATCTCTGTCGTTTCGGCAACAGCAAATACCTTATAAGAAATTCCATTTTCAAAAAATGCTTCCAGATACTGGAACAAACCTGATCCGTTTACCGGATTTACTGCTAAAACTGCTACTCTTTTTGACATAATTGTAATTATTAAGTGAAACAATAGTTACCTTTCGTAAGTTTATTACCTTTGTGCAGCAAATGTAGACGTTCCGTGCGAAACAAACAAGAACGCACTCCGGGATAAGCTACTTACACAGAGGTAACTATTATTGAATTTCAGTTTGATAGAAAAAGGAAAAAAATGAAAAATTTTCACCCCACAGGAAATTGTCCGGTAAGGGACGTACTCAGCCGGCTGGGCGACAAATGGTCGATGCTTGTCCTGACTACTTTGAGCGTGAACGGCACGATGCGTTTCAGCGACATTCACAAGACCATCGACGATATTTCACAGCGGATGCTGACCGTCACGCTCCGGACTTTGGAGGCCGACGGCCTGGTGCACCGCAAAGTATATCCCGAAGTGCCGCCCCGCGTAGAATACAGCCTCACGGAACTGGGCACAACTCTGATGCCACATATCGAAGCCCTTGTAAACTGGGCGGTCGGAAACATGGACGAGATACTGACGAACCGGCAGACTGCCGGGCAGTAAATCGCCGGAAGGACGGCGTTACAGCTTGATTTTCGCAATCAACTCCCTGACGACCGTTTTGAGTTCGGGCGGCCCGATAATCTCGGAGCGGTCGGCAATGGAGAGATACCAGCGACCGAATGCTTCGAGCGAATAGGTCTGGTATTTCTGGAGGTAATACTCTCCGTCGGGTTGCTCGTCGTAAAGTCCGTAAGTGTACTTGGAGACTTCCGTATCGCGTGCGACATCGCGGTGGACACGAAGTTTCACCTCGATATCGACTTCGGAATAATAGACTTGTTCTATCAGTTCGTTCAGCGGAGGATGTGCTTCCTCAAAATCGTTTTCGGTCAAAGATAGATGGACAATCCTTCCCAGGTGGAAAGTACGGTAATCCCTCCTCAACTTGCACCAGGCGAGGACATACCAGATGCCTCTCGAGAAAAACATGCCCTGAGGCTCGACCGTCCGTTCGGTGACCTGGTGGTTATAGCCGGCACGGTAGGTCATCAGTAATTGCTTCTTATTCAACAAGCCTTTCAGAAGCGGCTGAAGGACATTTCCGGGGATGGCAGGCGGTGCGCTGTACCCCCCCGAAATCCGGATGTACTGGTCGAAATGGTGAAGGATATCTTTTTCGGCTGTTTTCAGTACTGCACGTATCTTATCCATGCCACTGCGGAACAGTCCGTAGGTATCGCCGTCGGTCTGATGGCTGACAAGTTTCTCCGCCACCAGGAAAGAGAGAGCCTCCTCGGTATTGAACATCAGGGGCGGCAACTTGAAACCGTCCACCAGCGAATACCCTACCCCGGCCTCGCCACCGACAGGGATGCCGGACTCTTCAAGCGCACGTATGTCGCGATAGACCGTCCGGAGACTTACTCCGAACTGCTCCGCAATCTCGCTTGCCGTGACAACAGGGCGGGATTGCAGCTTGACCAGGATAGCGGATATTCGTTCCAAACGGTTCATTGTACGTGTTTCTTCAGTTGATTTTTTTACAAAGATATCAACTTTCCGGGTATCTGTCGAACGATTAGCAAATCATCGCCCGGATTGATTGGGGGATCAGGCGGATGATGCAAATGCCGTCGCCGGTAGGGCCTTCGGGGGAGTATTCGTTCATCCAGTCTTGCCAAAGTTCGCGCTTCAATTCCACGTCGGTGACAATCTCGGCCTTACCCGCAATCTGCATCTGGCCGCCTTCCAACGTAGCGTACATCACTTCGTAGCGCGGATCCTGACGGAGGTTCGCTAATTTCTGCGTGGTGGCTTCTGTCGCGAAATGGAGTTGCTGCAATGTTTGTCCAGCTAGGTTGTTCAAGGCCGAAAGACGCGGGCCTGTCTCGGCATTGCAGGTGGCGATGATGCCGTATTCAAATCCCTTGATAAACTTTTCGGCTTCTTCCACCTGCTCTTTCGTCATCCCGGAAACCTCTCCTAAATAATACAATTTTAATTCCATCTTCGTAGCTTTTTAATGTTTATACTCGAACTATGAGACAAAGGTATGGGGCGGGGGTGACAACAGTATGTCAGGAGGGGGAGGATAATTAACTACAATACTGATTTTATTTCCACACTTATAATAAAAGCTATACCCCCAAAACAATATTAGCATCAATATTCAGCTTCCGGCTTATGTCTCTGGCAACTTTCAACGTAGGTTCGCATTTACCGGAAAGATACTCACTAACCCGGGAAGGACTCACGCTCAACAGTTCCGAGAGCTTAGTTTGAGTAAGATTCATTTCATACATACGAAGTTTAAGAACGTCCACCAGCAACGGAGTTTCCACAGGAAAATGTTCTTCTTCATAATCAGCAACTAAATCAGACAGCAAATCCAACTCAAGGTAATTCTTGTCATCCGTAGGAGTGTTATTACTTACAACTTTCAGCAATTCTTCAATTCTTGCACAGGCCGCATCGTACTGTTTTTTATCTTTTATCTTTGCCATAATTTACTTACAGTTTATACGTGTGTCTCACGAATACAAAATCCTAAATTTTGGAACAATCTATTTTATCGTATTCTTTATGTGTGCCGATAAAGCGGATGAAAACCTTCCTGGCGGCAAACAAGATTATCGCAACCAATCTATACTCATTGCCCTTAATATTGAAAACAAACCTGTCATTACTCACATAATCAACACTATTGAACGTTTGCTTTATATCTGCCAGGCATGACCAGTCACTCTTTTCCGTCTTTTTGTACCAATCTCTCAAAGGAACATCTGCGTCAGCATGCTTCTTAGAATATTCCCTCAGAGTAGCAAATGTGATTATTCTCATGATTACTTCTTTGCGACAAAGCTACCTACTATTTTCCAAATATCAAAACATTTTTCCAATATTCAGAAATAACTCTAATAAAAAACAGAGATTATCCATCAAGTAATATTTAGTTCTATTTCTTTTATATACATTTGCGAACAGGGATAAGCCTATAATAAATCATCTTACCATGAACGACAAATTAAACATTCTCTGGACAACCGACAATAAAGACACCATTTTCAATATGTTAGCCATGTACACCCTCAACTCCAAAAAGAGAGGCTGGTGGCAGGAAGTGAATGTGATTCTTTGGGGAGCTTCCGTAAAGTTAGCCGCCCAGGACACACAGGTTCAAACGGAAATTCTGGAAATGCTTCAAACAGGTGTCACCGTCGAAGCCTGCCAGGACTGCTGCGAAAGGTTCGGAGTGAAACCTGTAATCGAGAAACTGGGAGTTACCGTCAGATATATGGGAGCTCCGCTAACCGAATATCTCAAAAACGGAGATAAGATATTGACTCTTTGATTTGCAAGATATACCTACAAAATAAACTTTATTTTTCACACCGAAATACACAACATTATGGAACTTCCTATTTTAAAAGACAAAAACATCTTCCCCACAAATGAAGTCCTTGCTGACGTTCTGGAGGCTAGTTTCCCTGCATTCGAAGCGTTCAGCGCATCGGCTGAAGCCGCCGGCCTGACACTCGAATGGAACTATTACAACGACGGGAAAGCTTGGTTGTGCAAAGTCCTGTCGAAAAAGAAAAACCTCGCGTGGCTGGTTGTCTACCAGAACTACTTCAGGACCACCTCCTACTTTACCGAAAAGCATCTGGACCGTATCGCCGACATGGAAATTACGGAAAGCATCAAAGAGGAATTCTACCGGGCGAAACCCAGTGGTAAACTCATCCCTATGAGCGTTGTCATCACCGAAAAAGAACAAGTGAAGGATGCCTTGTCAATGATACTTTTCAAGAAAGGATTAAAATAAACATATATGGAACCTAACGGAATCATAAAAAAACACATCGCCCCTTGCGGACTTCACTGCGGAGGTTGCTTTGCTTTCAACGGTGGCAACATACAGAGACACAGCACCGAACTTGCCAAAAGCCTGGGAAACTTCGATGTTTACGCCCAACGCTTCGTCACCATGCTCGACGAACCAGTCTTCGAAAACTACCAGAGTTTCAAAATGATGCTGCATTATTTCTCGGAAGCCAAATGCAACGGCTGCCGCGAACAGGCATGTGCCCTGTTCAAAAGTTGCCATGTCAGGGATTGTTTCCGTGAGAAGGGTGTCGATTTTTGTTTTCAATGTACCTCTTTCCCCTGCGAACAAACCGGGTTCGACGAACATTTGCAAAAACGTTTCATCTCCATCAACGAAAAAATACGGAAAATCGGCATCGAAAACTATTACGAGGAGATAAAAGATGTTCCTCGATATTAGTTTTACTGCTTGACAAACAAGAGAATGACCAGCAAAGCATGCCTACCGGACAACTACAATATGTAAATATAATATATAACTTATCTGATTTCATGGACAAAACATTACATATAGCTTCAGAACCATCAGGAATAGGTACAATAAAGTTATTTTTTAAAAGATCAGGCATCAACGACAAAGTCTTAGTTTTTGAAAATACACTTAAACATGCTTCCCTTTCCCCCATTAAAGATTTAAATAATGAAGGACTGAAAAAACGATCACAATCTCTTGAAAAACTGATTGGGAAACATCATTTTCCTAATAGTCATCTGATAACTTTACAGGACTTCATAAAATATGATTTCGATAAATACGATAATATCGTTGTTTGGCATGGAAATGATGTTGATGGACGACTCTTTTTTTATATGGCTTGCTCACTAATCAAAGGTCAGTTATATGAAGCCGACACCACTGAAATAAAGGTTTTATTTCCTCATCTTGAACAAAATCCGTTTATATTGCCGCTAGCATGTTGTTCTATCGATAATATAGCTGTTTTATATGATAAGATTAAGCACATATCAGATGATCAAAAAAAAGAGTACGCTTTACTTTGGGAAAAATGGTCGCAATCGGATGCTCCAATAAGAATTATCAATAAAGAGAATGCAATCCAGGAAGTGGAAGAAGATTATTTTGACGAATCTATTCTCTCCAATTGTACTAACGAATTCCGAAATGTAGCACGAGTTATAGGAGAAACTTTATACGACAGCAACTTTCTCATAGGTGACTCATTTCTCCACATAAGAGTCATTGACCTAATCGCTCGCAAGAAGTTATCTGCACAAGAAAACGAAAAATTCACACAAGAAATAGCAGCATCTAATCTGTCGGATAAAAACAAAATCGTTATAAATGGAGTAAATGTAACCGAGTTAAGGTTTTTCTCTATCAAGAAACTATAACCGGTGTCAGATATCGGATGATACTATAAAAAATGTACCTTTGTCCATCATGAAGAAATTAGTAATTGTCGGATGCGGACGGCTGGGCGGTATCGTCGCCGAAGCCGTTATCAAAGGCATTTTGCCTGAATATGATTTAGTAGGTGTCTATTCCCGTACGGTGTCGAAGGCCGAAAGCATTGCCGCCCGGATGCAGGAACAGGGAAAACCTTGCCAAGTGTGTACAACCATAGCGGATTTGCTGGCGCTGAAACCCGATTACCTGGTGGAAGCTGCCTCCCCTGCCGCCATGAGGGAATTGGCTATTCCCACCCTGAAAAACGGTACTTCAATCGTAACCCTTTCTATCGGAGCGCTTGCCGACGACGACTTCTACCTCGAAGTCTCGGAAACAGCCAAGGCACACGGCACGCGCGTCTACCTGGCCTCCGGAGCAACCGGCGGTTTCGATGTGTTGCGAACGGCTTCCCTGATGGGAAATGCCACCGCGAATTTTTTCAACGAGAAAGGCCCCAACGCCCTGAAAGGCACGCCCGTCTACGACGAGTCACTGCAAACGGAACAACGTACCGTCTTCTCCGGAAGCGCAACAGAAGCCATCAAGCTCTTCCCAACCAAGGTCAATGTCACCGTTGCCGCCTCACGGGCTTCGGTAGGCCCCGGGAACATGCAGGTCACAATGCAGTCTACCCCCGGATTTACGGGCGATACACAACGGGTAGAGATCAGGAACGACCAGGTACATGCCGTAATCGACGTCTACAGCGCGACAGCCGAGATAGCCGGTTGGTCGGTAGTGAATACGCTGCTGAACATCACCTCACCCATCGTCTTTTAAAAGGTTCATAAACAATCCTTACCGAAAAAACAGTCATTATGGAAACCAACTATCAGAAATTCCTGTCGGGAGAATATTGCAACCGCCTGGATAAAGAAGTGTTTGATATGATCGTCCGTAACAAACGGTTGCTTGCGGAATTCAATTCGACCGACATTTCGGACAGCAAAGCAAGGACAGCTTTGCTGCACGAGCTATTCGGTCACGTCGGAAAACACTCGAGAGCCGATATAAACTTCCACTGCGAATGCGGCAAACATATCTTTATCGGGGATAAAGTGATTATCAACATGAACTGTACCTTCCTCGACAACAATTATATAACGATAGGAAATAACGTCCTGATAGCTCCCAACGTGCAACTCTACACTGCAACCCACCCGGTAAGTGCGTCCGAGAGATTTGTGGAAGACTGGGATGAAAACTCGGGAGAACTGTTCTTTCGTACAAGAGCGCTACCTATTACGATAGGAAACGATGTCTGGATTGGTGGCGGAGTAATCGTACTGCCCGGCGTTACCATCGGCGATAACTGCGTAATCGGTGCTGGAAGCGTTGTCACCCGGTCAATACCCTCCAACAGTCTGGCGGTCGGGAATCCCTGCCAGGTTGTCAAAACTATATAAAAATATAGAGCACGCGGATAAATCACTGATAATTAATATTTTTCAGTGATTATCCGCGTGCTACCTATTCCAACTCTGTTTATTTGCAATTGGCCGAAAGGTTTGCCAACACTTTCTCGCTCAGACGATCAAAAGCCTGGCGCGTACGTCCTGTCGAGACTTGCATGCAACGTACATGCGGATGGTTCAGCAGGTGGCTGTCTCCCAATGCTCCGGCGGTATCGCAGAAGCAGAGGTTGTCGCCTTCGAGCCATTTCATGAAGGGAGCCTCGTCCCAGGCCGGAGACAAACCGGTGTTAAACAGTATCTTTTTATTGCCCAACTGCCCGAATTCGGCTTCATGCAACAGGACGGTGTTCTTATTTAGGCAACAGAAAACGGCTTCGCTCTGCGACAACAATTCGCCAAGCGGCAGGAAACGATAGCCCTTCCCGCGTGCCGCCTCTTTCTCGCTCCGGGCGAAATAGGCAACATCAGCCCCGAAAAACTTCAAGGCATCCGCTATCATGCCGCCGGACTTCCCCAGTCCTACAATACCGACTTTCATCCCGGTAATCTCACGGGGAATATCGTCCCACGCCTCCTGCTCAAAACCATGCAGGCAACGCACCAGTTCGCTGATGACATACTCCACCACCCCTTCATCGCCATAATCGCGGATACCGGTGACAACGATACCCCGTTCGTTCGCATAGCGAATATCGACATTCGCGCTTTCCGGCGAGTAAAGCGAGCAACACATCCCGATATACCGGACGTTCGGACACTTTTCCAGTGCCGCCCTCCCAATCCGCGAGGTGTAACTCAACAAAACAGCGTCCGCATCCCCGATACGGCTTGCCACCTCCTCATCGCCGGATGGTATATCGTCGTACATAATAACTTCTTTCGCAAAATCTTGCAATTTCTTTTCTGCTGATGGAATCAGGCTTACAGGCTCTATCGCCACAAGTTTCTTAAACATCGGAATTTCTACTTATTTTTATCACACAAAGATAACCCTTTCTTCCCACAAAGCGGAATTATCCCTCTCCATTCTTACAAATCAAAAACTTATTCTATCTTTGGGAACATGGAAACAAAGAAAGCTACAATCAGCAAAATCAATGTCGTCGTCGATTGCAAGGATGCAGGTATCATGGCACGTTTTTACAGCCAGCTTCTGAATTGGGAGTGGACACACCCGCAGACAAACGGTTGGTCAGCCATCATTTCGCCCGCCGGTATGGTCATCGCCTTCCAGGAGATTGAAGAATACGAACCGCCCGTCTGGCCCTGGCAGGCAGGGAAACAAGGGCAGATGCTGCACCTCGACTTCTATGTGGACAACCTCGAAGAAGCCGTCCGCCACGCCCTCAGCCTGGGAGCACGCCTTGCCGGTGAGCAATATTTCAAAACTTCCCGCACATTGATCGACCCCGCCGGCCATCCTTTTTGCCTGGATACGGACGAACCGGAGTAACCTGTCAAAAACGAACATCATGAAAAAAAAGGACTTGAACGAAATGAGCAATGAGGAACTTTGGCAACTGTTCCCTATTATACTGTCGCCCCATAACCCGGAGTGGCCCGGACGTTACAAAACAGAAAAAGAGCTGCTCATAAAAAACATCGGAGCGGAAAACATCGTCCGTATCAACCATATCGGAAGCACTGCCGTCCCCGGTCTGACAGCCAAACCGACGATCGACATTTTGCTGGAGATACAGCAGAAAACCGATCCCGTCCGCCTCATCCCGACTATCGAGTCAGCAGGTTACATCTATTGCCACAAACCCGACAACCCGCCTCCCCACATGATGTTTATGAAAGGATATACGCCCGAAGTATTTAAAGATCAAGCCTTCCATCTCCACATAAGATACTCCGGCGACTGGGACGAACCTTATTTCCGCGACTATTTCCTCGCCCATCCCGATACGGCCAAGGTCTACGGTGAGTTAAAGGTCAAACTACAAAAGCTATACGAACACGATCGCGACGGCTACACCGATGCAAAAACCGATTTCATCCGGGAGATAACAAACCGGGCAAAAGAACAGATTACCTATCCCACAAACATGGAATAAATTATGAAAAACAAAGAGGACACACGGGATGGCTAAGAGTACATCCATTACACCTAAAAAACAATGACACAACAACAAGCTAAATTTATATACATATAAAATAATAGTATGATGAAAACAAAATACATCACCCTAACAAAAGAAAACATCGGAACGGAACATATTTGTTGCGCCTTCTCCGACAAAAAATGCAAGGAAGGCTATGAGCTGAAAAAAGAATGGCTCAGGAAAGAATTCGACAACGGATACGTATTCCGCCGCCTCGACGAACGTGCCAAGGTATTCATCGAATACGTCCCCGCCGAAAAGGCCTGGGTTCCCGTCGATGCCCCCGGCTATCTGATGATCAACTGTTTCTGGGTATCCGGACAATACAAGGGATGCGGACACGGCAAGTCGCTGTTGCAATCCGCCATTGACGATGCCCGGTCGCAGGGAAAAGCAGGACTGGTCACCGTAGCGGGTACAACCAAATTCCATTTCATGAGCGACACCAAATGGCTTCTGCGCCAGGGTTTCCAGACGGTGGAAAAACTCCCCAACGGTTTCAGCCTGCTGGTTCTGAAACTGATGTCCGATGCGCCCGAGCCCTCTTTCAAGGCCTGCACGAAAAGTGGGGAATGCGAGGAGAAAAACGGACTGGTCGTTTACTTCACCAACCGCTGCCCGTACACAGAATACCACGTCCTCGGTTCACTGGCTGATGTAGCCCAAAGCAAAGGTATCCCGCTGAAAATAATCAAACTGGAGACACTGGAGCAGGCACAGGCTGCCCCCACCCCGGCCACCATATTCACGCTTTTCCACAACGGGCAGTTTGTCACCACCGACCTCAGCGTATGTCTTGAGAAACGGTTTGAAAAGGCAGTAAAGATATAAGACGGAGGAGATAAACACTTCCCCTCCTGTATTCCCGGATTGCCCGAAACAATCCGGGGACACAATGTCTTAAACGCAAAAAATCCCTGCAAGCAACTTGCAAGGACTTCCGTTTTTCAGCGGAGAGATAGGGATTCGAACCCCAGGAACCTTTCAGTTCAACGGTTTTCAAGACCGCCGCAATCGACCACTCTGCCATCTCTCCAATAAATCAAAATTATCAACACCTCTTTAGAGGTTGCTTTTCAAAGCAGTTGACGTTTCTTGTTTACGGGTGCAAAAGTAGGTAAAAGATTCATACGCTCCAAATTTTGGATGCTTATTTTTATATCTTTTTTTACGATATCCAACATAAAACCACCTTTTTTACAGGTAAGTTTCTGATACTCTTTATAGATAGAAAAGATCACAAATTTTGAATCAGTTCACGCTGTGCTTTAAAAAATGCGATCCTCTGTCTCTCACCACTGACTGAAATCATGATGGAAGAACGGATCAGGGCTCTTAACCATTTCCGCAACTTCTCGTAAGTCCCCTCATCCAAGGAGGCGACCGAACTGAGGATGAATGTTTTTATCAGGCTGATATGGTAGTTTTTTATCTGAACGCACCAATAACTCGTATCAAAATTCACACTCGATATATAGATAAAGACTTTATTACCGGTCTCTTCAAAATAGCCGCGTGTTGCAAGTTTCTCCATTTCATCCAACAAATCCATCAGTTCATTCTTCAGATATTTTACATCCTCTTTCCCGATCAGATGAATACTCATAAAATAATTAATATCATTTACCAGATAATGAAATATCAACGGATCGAGTATGTAATATGAATGATGGATATGCCGTGCTTCTTCTACCCCGGCCAATTGTATTCCCAGAAAGCGGTCGGTGACCTCTATCTCTTCAAAACGCTTTGTTTTTCCTGGAGTTCCGCATTGGTACAACCACTTGAAAAGATAAAAACGTGAAATATATTTATATTTCATATAAAGCTGCTGAGGCAAGATATTCGTACAATCGATCAGTTCGGACCTATCGTCTTCGCGTGCCAGACCTAATATATCAATATACTGATCCAGCATATCATAATCAGTCTCCATCGGATTCACAAAATCCACCAATTTCAATTGGAACGGCCTGCTTTTTGCAGTAACTGTACCGACCAGGTTATCCAATGATATTCCAAATGCATTCGCGATAGTGACGATCTCTGCAAATGTAAAAGCGACCTCTCCCCGTAAACGTCGGTAAACAGCTTCCTTCTCAATACATAACAAATCAACAAGCGCATTTACTAAATTCGTTTTTTGAGGAAATTCCTCTTTGATGGCATTTAGCAAATTATCATACAAAAGTTCTTTTTTCATGTTACAGAATTATAAGTCTTGATATTAGTGGATCTATAGTTTTCATGCAAAGATAAATAAGGAACCCATAAATTAACTGTCGGACAATCCGGTAAAGCATCTTTTAAAACCCAAAAAAGGCTAACAAAACAAACAAACATTGAATCTTGGTTGCTGATAAAAGTCGTATTCTCAGTTAATAATCTATAATATCCTTTTTCACAAAACCTATAAGGCTTTAATAATGGAACGTTGTTTCTCAAAAAAGCGGATACGCTGCCTGGCACCACTCACGGAGATCATTGTCGACGATCGGATCACAGCCTGGAGCCATCCCGATATCCGTTCATACGTCTGACGGTCCAAAGAAACGACAGCATTCAGAGTGAAGGCTCTTATCAGGCTGACACGTAAATGTTTCACCTCCACACACCGGTAGCTGGTATCGAAATTCGTACTCGATATATAAAAATAGACACTGTTTCCGGTATCATCAAACTTTCCTTTTATTGCCAACAGTTCCATATCATCCAAAAATTGCAACAGCTCTTTTTTCAGCAACTGCAAATCCTCTTTTCCCAGCAAATTGACACTCATAAAATAATTGATATCATTGGCCAGATAACAAAAGATCAACGGATCCCATATATAAAACGTCTGGCTGATAAGTTTTGCGGCCGCAACGCTCCTCTCCTGTATCTTTTCCAGACTTTGAGTCGGATAAACGTCTTTAAAACAAAGTTTCCTGTCAAGGTCCTTATTCTGATAGATCCATTTAAAGAGGAAAAAGCGCGATATATTTTTATATGCCAGATAAAGAGACTGGGGCAAAACGCCGGAGCAATCCATGACTTTCGATTTTTTATCCTCTTTTCCCTGGTTATGGATATAAATATAATGTTCCAGCATCTCATAATCGATCTCACCGGAGTCAACATATTCAATCAGCCTCAACTGGAAAGGCCTGCTATGAACATACCGGGCTCCCACCTGGTTATCAAGAGAGATTCCAAGCGTACTCGCAATGACAGCTATCTCAGAGAAAGAAAATGCCACTTCACCGCGCAGCCGTCGATATACTGCTTCTTTCTCCAGATTTAACAGATCCGCAAGCGTATTCGTCAGTATTCCCCGGTTGGGTATTTTTCCCCTGATAGCATCCAGTATATTATCATACAATAAATCTCTTTTCATAGTTTTATCCTTTCCATGCCAGCCTGGTTATTACCTGCTTTCATGCTTATTATTACAAATATAAAGATCTATTCTCCCTAAAACCAGACGATATGAAATAAAGCCGGCATTTTTTATGATGTTTTCAGGCATTACATATCCATCCAATCCGCACATAATCAAATAATAAAATAAACAAGTACCGATTTACGGCAATTGCCATTCAGAAAAGCATAAACCGGCAAAAAAAGAGAAATAAGCGATCTGGCAAGACAAAAACAGTCGGTTCCTTTCCGTCGTACGCCAATAACACCTTTTATAAATAAAGAGAAATACCCAGTTCTCCATTTTACATCAGGCTTACAACATAATACTTGTTATCAGGCAAATACAAGTAAATTAAAAAACATACATTTACTTTTGTAAATATGGCAAAACTTGTACTTTAAACCGTCCCAAGATGTGAACTCAGACAGGATTACAGCATCCTCATATAATGTACATAGGAATGTGAATCCGAATCAGTTACAAATAACCAAAACATTCTCGGTAATAAAATGAAAATTGCAGTGGTAAAAGGGGATGCTGCTAAAAGGGGTTGTCCGTTCTGACGACAGGTTGTGAAATCTACAAAACGGCAGCTCCTTTTCTTTCAGGGATTCAAATACATTCATTATCTTCGTAAACTAAAACAATTAAATATATGCATATCACAAAAATTCTTTCATTTATAGTCACTATGACCTTCCTTCTCTTTTCCTGTATAAAGGATGACGAGAGCGAAACTATTAATTATATCAATGTCAACAGCCAGATCCCTACATTTGCAGTCGAAGATACAGCCGGAAACACATTCAGCTCCAAACAGTTCATCGGAAAACAATCCTTACTGGTATTCTTCGGAACTTACTGCCCGGATTGCAAACAGATTCTGCCGGTTATAGAAGAGGTCTGGAAAGAACTGAAAGACGACCCCAGATTCCTGCTGGTAACGATTTCCCGGAAAGAAACAGCCGAAGTTGTTTCCAATTACTGGAAAGAGAATCAATTCACAATGCCATTCTACCTGGATACCCGCGGTGAGGTTTTCTCCCTCTTCGCCAACAATACGATTCCCCGGATATATATTATCAATCCGGATAACGAAGTCGTCTGGATGGCTGTTGAGTCTTTGGATATTTCAGCAAAAGAACTAATTCAAAAGATCAAGGGTTTGAAATAAAGCAAGGCACACCATCATTCTTTCATAACAATCCGTACAGGACCTAACAAACCGGATTCCAATAAAGGAGAATCTTTGGTATAATGGGTAAATGTAGCGAAGGTATATCTGTCGCCCGGTCTTTTTTCATTTTCGATCAAATTTAAAAGGTTGTTATCCATATTTCATGATATGCAAATATATCGAATCCGAATCAGTCTTATTTTTACAAATTTGACTTTATATCTCTAAAAAATGACAGTTCTTATATAAATCATTACGGATTCATCTACAGAAGACGTATTATGCAGTAAATGTGGTTTATACTAAATAAAAATTGTCCATATAACAGCTTCAAGCAATATGCTCTTAACTAATTACATGGACAATTATTATTTCTATTCTTTACGAAATGTGCGCAGAATGAGACTCGAACTCACACACCGGAACCGGCACTACCCCCTCAAAGTAGCGTGTCTACCAATTTCACCATCTGCGCGAATGGTGCCCAGAACAGGACTCGAACCTGCACGCCTTGCGACACACGCACCTGAAACGTGCGCGTCTACCAATTCCGCCACCTGGGCATTTTCCATTACATAAAAAAGGCGGCCTCTTACCGCGCTTATTATTTATGAGCGGAAGACGGGGCTCGAACCCGCGACCCTAACCTTGGCAAGGTTATGCTCTACCAACTGAGCTACTTCCGCGATAACGGGTGCAAAGATAGAAGTATTTTTTTATTTTCCAAAACCGGAAGATACTTTTTTTATACTATTTTTTCCTTACTCACCCGTTCAAATTTCTATCTTATTTTAACACAGCAACTTTCATCCCGAAAAAAAATCAGATACGGGAAACGAGTTCACTGAATAAAGTTGTCATTACTACCGCAGCTTTGTTGGCAGCTACGATTACATCCGCTCCATCATTCACAAAATCGTCGGCAAAATGATAACCTTCATTCGTAATCACCGACATTCCGAACACTCTTAATCCTGCATGGCGAGCTACGATTACTTCCGGAACCGTACTCATTCCAATCGCATCACCTCCTACCCGGCCATAAAAAGCATATTCGGAGGGTGTTTCAAAAGAAGGACCGGTCAGACCAACATATACACCTTTTTTCAAAGGAATATTATGAGAAGCTGCAATCTCTTCCACCAAACGGACAAACTCACGGTCATAAGCACGGGTCATATCCGGGAAACGAGTACCGAACAATTCATTATTCGGACCTATCAACGGATTAGGCATCATATTTATATGATCACGGATAATCATCAGGTCACCAACTTTGAAAGTGTTATTTATTCCACCGGCAGCATTCGACACCAAAAGATTCTTTATACCCAACAGTTTCATCACACGAACGGGAAATGTCACCTGTTGCATGGAATACCCTTCATAATAATGAAAACGACCCTGCATAGCCAGAACTTGCTTACCTCCCAGTTTGCCGCAAATAAAATTACCTTTATGACCGGCAGCCGTAGAATGCATAAAATGAGGAATCTCTGCATACGGAATTACAATGGCATCCTGTATCCGGTCTGCCAGTGAACCTAATCCGCTGCCGAGAATAATAGCCGTTTCCGGATTTCCGGTGATGCGTGCAGCTATAAATGCCGCTGCCTCCTGATATTGTTCGTTTGTATAACTTGTATTCATAGCATCATAAATTTATTTCAATATAATAATCTCCTTGAAATGCCATTACGACAGAAACGTATCTTTATAAAGACTTTTCTGTCATACCTACCTCTAAATTCATTTAGACCTAGGTGTAAATAGATTTAGAGGTAGGTGTAAATTATTTTAGACGTACGTCTTTTACAAAAGACATTATGAACTTTTCCTGAAAAGCTACTGATGATATAAAACAATCACCGGCAACTTAAAAGTTATCTTTTCATTAAATTGTAGGCTATTTGTGCCGCGCGTTCCATTATCTCCTCTTCACCCGGTACTTTCTTATCCTGCATCAAGATTTTTCCGTCACAAATAACGGTATCGATGCAGTTACCGTTTGCAGCATAGACAAGGTTGGATATGAAATTGAAATTCGGAGTAAATGCCGGCATATTCAAATCTACCAAAGAAAGGTCTGCCAGGTAACCTTCTGCTATCCGTCCGGCTTTTAAGCCAGCAAAAGAGGCTCCGGCTTCCGTGGCGGAATGGAATATTTCATCGGCTGTAACGGCTTCCGGGTCTTTCCGCCAGACTTTTCCCAACAGGGAGGCCAGCTTCATCGCTTCCACCATATCGAGATTATTGGACGACGAACAACCGTCAGTACCCAGACCGACAGTGATGCCGACTTCACGCATTTCCTTAAATTTGAAGTGCATGCCGGAAGCCAGTTTCATATTGGAGGCCGGATTATGAGCGACCTTCACTCCATGGTCTGCCAGCATACGGATTTCATCCGCATCTACATAGATACCGTGGGAAATCAACAAACGGGGAGACAATACACCCAACTTATATAAATACCGGACAGGAGTCGCCCCAAACTGCTTTACAGAGTTCTCCACTTCCCCTTCCGTTTCTGCCAGATGCAGTTGGATTGGCACGTTATGTTCTTTTGCAAAAGTATCCGCCCATTGCAGCAACTCACCGGAAACCGTATATATGGCGTGCGGACCTACGGAGAAATGTATCCGTTTATCGTATCTGTCCATCTCTTTATACAACTTCTGAATGGTCTGTTTGCTTTTCTCCGCCAACTCTGGTTGGAAATGGTCGAAACAAGCACTGGAAATGACTGCCCGGATTCCCATCTCTTCAACAGCCTCTGCCGTAGCATGAAACTTATGATACATGTCGAAGAAAGTAGTCGTTCCGCTTTTTATCATTTCCAGACAAGCCAGTTTAGCTCCCCAAAAAACATCTTCTTTCGTCAACTTCGCTTCATTGGGCCATATCTTTTCTTCCAGCCAGGGCATTAAAGGCATATCGTCTCCAAAGCCGCGGAACAAAGTCATAGCCGCATGTGTATGCGTATTGACAAATCCTGGAATAGCAGCCTTACGACTACCGTCAATTACTTTATCGGCGGCAACAGACAGGCCGGGACCTATCTGTTTGATGTATTTGTTTTCTATATAAATATCGGTAGCAACGCCATTCAGTTCTACCCCTTTAATCAGCAGCTTCATATAAACTTAGCTTTCATATTTTTTATTTTCTCATCACGGATACGCGCCAGCAAACCCTCTTTCTTATCACGTTTTACTGCGGCGTAGGCGCAACTTTCCTTGATTTCTACAACGCCTAAATCATCTTTGTCTAATCCGCCTTTCTGGAACAGGAAACCGACTACGTCCTTCTTACTCAACTTATCCCGTTTACCGCGGTTAATGGTCAATGTAACCCATTCCGAACGGAGCGGCTTTTTGGCCTTCTCCGGCAGGAAGAATTCATCCGGTTCACGGGTAATATATTCGGGAACAGTCTCTATCTCATTCAGTATCATAAAGGCATTTCCTTCCGCATTCATACGGGCCGTACGTCCGTTTCTATGGATAAAGGCTTCTTCATTGATGGGAAGATGGTAATGAATCACATTCTTTACTTCCGGAATGTCCAGTCCACGGGATGCCAGGTCGGTAGAGATAAAAACGGATGCACTGCCATTACGGAAAAGTGACAACGCCCGTTCACGCTCCGGCTGTTCCATACCTCCGTGGAAGTATTCATTATCCACTCCCATTTCAGTCAGATAATTGCTGACACGTTCCACTGATTCACGCTGGTTACAAAACACCAGGGCAGAGTCGCCTTTCAACTCTCCGAGCAATTTATACAATGTCTCCAGCTTATCCTTAACCGGCGATTTCACGATACGCAGAGTCAGACCTTTCGCCTCTTTCACTCCGGTCAGGAACGACAGGCGGACAGGCGATGTAATACCGGTAAAGGGAGGAATTTCCACCGCTTCGGTTGCTGAAGTCAACACTCTGCGACGCACTCCGGGAAGATGTGAGAGAATCTCTTTCATCTCATCCTGAAAGCCCAGTTCCAGAGACTTGTCGAATTCGTCCAGAATCAATGTACGGACGGTATCCAGATTAATATTCCCCCGTTCCAGATGGTCGAGGATTCGTCCGGGCGTACCGATAAGTACCGTTGGCGGATGCTCCAGACTTTTCTTTTCTGTCCGGATAGGATGGCCGCCGTAACAGCAGTTCACTTTATATCCGGCTCCGAGCGAACGGAATACCGTCTCTATCTGTAAAGCCAATTCACGAGACGGGGCGATGATAAGCGCTTGTATCTTCTTATCCTCATTCGTCAGTGTAGTAAGTAAGGGCAGCAGGAAAGCCAGGGTTTTACCCGACCCCGTGGGACTGAGCAACACCATATCCTTTGTCGTTCCGGCATCAAGCACGGCCTGCTGCATTTCATTCAATGCCTCGATACCTGTATTCGACAGGGCACGGGCTATCACTTCGTTTTGTATCATTTATATTCTTTATAAAATTCGGCAACCGATTCAATCCCTTTATAGAAGAAGTCGAGCGTGCAACTTTCATTAGGAGAATGAATAGCGTTCTGTTCAAGTCCGAAACCCATCAAGACGGTTTTTATACCTAATACTTGCTCAAAGGTGGAGATGATAGGAATACTTCCTCCGCGACGTACTGCCAGCGGTTTCTTGCCAAAAGCAACCGTGCAAGCCTTTTCCGCCGCCTGATAAGCCGGCAGGTCAATCGGACAAACATACCCCTGTCCACCGTGTTTCGGCGTGACTTTTACCTTAACAGACGCAGGAGCCACCTGGTTTATGTAATCTTCAAACATTTTTGATATTTTGGAATGCTCCTGATGCGGAACCAGGCGGCAAGATACTTTTGCATAGGCTTTGGACGGAAGCACTGTTTTACTGCCCTCTTCCGTATAACCGCCCCAGATACCACAAATATCGAACGACGGACGGCAACTGTTTCTTTCCAGCGTCGAAAAACCTTTTTCACCGGACAAGGCATCCACACCGATAGCAGCCTTATATTTCGCTTCATCGAACGGGATTTGTGCAATCATTTCTCGTTCGGCAGGAGACACTTCTTCTACATCATCATAGAAACCGGGAATCGTGATACGTCCGTCGGCATCGATAATATCGGCCATCAGTTTACATAATACATTAATAGGATTAGCCACTGCCCCACCGAAATGACCGGAATGCAAATCGCGGTTCGGGCCGGTCACTTCGATTTCCCAATAAGCCAAACCACGCAGGCCAGTCGTCAACGACGGTGTTTCGGCATTTACCATGCTGGTGTCGGATACCAGAATCACATCAGCCTTCAATAAGTCTTTATGTTCACGGCAGAAGGTTTCAAGGCTGGGAGAACCGATCTCCTCCTCTCCTTCGAAGATAAACTTCACATTACACTTCAGCAGGTCGAGCTTCAAGGCTGTTTCAAAGCCTTTTACCTGCATCATAGACTGTCCTTTATCATCGTCCGCACCACGAGCCCAGATACGGCCGTCACGTATTTCGGGTTCAAACGGTTGGCTTTTCCATAAGTTCAACGGCTCAGCCGGCATTACATCATAATGGGCATAAACAAGCACGGTCCTGGCATCGGGCGAAATCATCTTTTCGCCATATACGACCGGATTGCCTTCCGTCGGTATCACCACGGCTTTATCCGCTCCGGACGATAGTAACAGTTCCGTCCAGCGCTGGGCACAAGCCTGCATATCAGGTTTATGCTCTTGTTTGGCACTGATGGAGGGAATACGGATTAAGCTGAACAACTCTTCCAGAAAGCGTTCTTTATTGGATTCGATATACGATTTTACTGACATAAAACAGAAGATTTAATTTTAAATTTAACGTTTTTATTTAAGGTTACAAGTTTACGAATAAATTACTTAAATCCCCATTTTATTGTCATATAAAATATAGTAAGATGTTAATGTAACGTCAGTTTTGTATAGCGATAAAAGCCTATTTTATTTTCAGCCCGGGAAGCAAGGGAGTTGTATCCGTCAGTTCCAGTTCCTCAACCATAGATAAAGTTCCCTGTTTGTATTTCTGGAAATGAGGCGTTTGGATATGCTTTTCATAAGCCTCCCGGTCTGCATAGATTTCAAGGATTGTTATTTTATTCGGTTGCTTTTTATCGGCCGTGGCATATAAAGTAAGTACGCCCGGTTCCAGGCGCATGGAGGCTTCAATCTCTTCTTTCAGGTAAGCATTATATGCATCCAATTGTGCCGGGTCTACAGTAATTTTGGAGAGGCGGACCAGGTTATTTGCCGGACTTACGGCAGATGCTTCCTTTATTATTTTCAAGGCCTTTATTGCCGGCGGGAAACCGATATACGGAAGACATTGTATGACTGCCGCCACAACCGTCTCCTTACTGTTACCTGCATTCAGATTTCCCTGAAAATGAGAACGAAGCTGGCTGTCGGCTCCCAATGTCGTCAGGACACAATATCCCAGTAACTCACGTGTCTTGAGGTCAAGTCCGCCACGGGTATACATATCACCGAAACAATATTCTGTCAGGAAACGTTCCACATCGTCACCCATCTCCCCCGGAATATCTTCCATCACCTGGCTGATACCGCCGGGATAAAGCCGGTCTTGCACAGCCGCCCCTTTTTCATGACGGTTTTCTTCCGTAACCGTGCCTTGTTTTTCCAATGGCAAGGAAATGTCCCGTTCTTTAAATACTTCGTTAATGACGGTCAGCGCGTTCAAGGTTTTGGGAAAACCGATAAACGGAGCGCATGAATAAATAGCTTCACGAAGTTCAACAGGAGTAACTCCCACATTCAATGCCGCCCCTGCGTGTGCCTTCAGCTGGGGCAAAGTCTGCATAGTTGCTAATGTAACACAGGTTATCATTTCACGGGTCTTTATATCCAGTTCTCCCGTGCGGAATACTTCTCCGAAAATAAACTTCTGAAGAATATCCATCATTTCCGGGTCAGTTCCCAGCCCGGTCAGGGCTTCGCCACCGAATAAAGTGGTATAATTCTTTTTACCTAATTCAATCCTATCCATATCTTTTTCTGTTTTAAGGTCCGAAACATTCTGGGCAATAGCAGGCATTAAGCCTGATACGATGAATACCAATGTTAACAATTTACGTTTCATATCTTTCTGTTTTACTGATGTTGCAAAGCTAAAGAAACCGGACCGTTTCGATTGTAGACGGATTACAGATAAATATACCTAAATTACAGATGAGAGATTGGTAAATATCAGAAGAGTCTGCCAGAGGATTCCAAATCGAGCAACCACTGTTTGGCAGGCAGGCCACCGGCATATCCAACCAGCTTTTGGTTACTCCCGATAACACGATGGCAAGGAACAAGTATCGAAATGGAATTTGCACCATTAGCAGCAGCCACAGCACGAATAGCTTTCAGTTTACCCAAATCCTGCGACAAAGTAGCATAAGAGACCGTTTTCCCATAAGGGATATTCAATAACGCATTCCAGACTGTTTTCTGAAAATCAGTACCGGCAAATAGCAACGGGACGTCGAACTCCGTTCTTTTTCCGGCAAAATATTCATCCAGCTGGGCAACTGCCCGGACAATCACTTCGGATTCACCTGTTTCATAGCGGGCATGCAATACCTTTTGCAGCCGCCGGTCAATCAGTGCCCTACGGTTCTCATCCATCCAGTCGCACAAACAAAGTTTGCCGTCCAGCGAACCCAGTATCAATTCTCCGCAAGGAGACTGATAGTTTTGTATCCAAATAATATTTTCCATACTTTAGTTCTTTATTTTGCAAATATAAGGAGTTTATAAATAGATAATAACCCAAATCTAAATTACCTTTATCACTTTCCGAACAAAAAAAGGTCGTTACTCTCGCCAAAGAGTTGGGAGTGGTTCTGGACGAATACTTCGACGGATATATCGAGCCACACAACTGTAATCAATTCACAATCAGACTTATCACTTAAAATGAATACCCTGTATCTTTTACCAGCCATGGCAGGTTGAAACGGTAATGGTTACGACTACTTACCAGATGTATCATTCCATCCGGCGATTGCGTACCGGCCAGATAACCGCGGGGTTCCGCATGGCTCCCGTCCATTTCAAAGAAACCGGTCCAGGCGCCTCCGTCCATAAAACGTTCTTTGCCATCGGTCAGTAATTTCTTAACAGGCCATGTCTTTCCATCGTCGAAGGAAAGGGTGGCATACATTCCGTAACCGGTATATTCCTTGCCATCCTTATCTTTAAAGGTCATACCATTCAATCCATTTTTCAGACGGAAAGGATGGTTCGTGAAAGAGACTAGCAAAACAGGTCCTTCCTGTAAACGCATCAATACCAGACGCTGACCGCCATCAATCGGGGGAAATTCAGAAGCGCTGTATGTCCAGGTGCGTCCGTTATCTTCCGACAGGCTCATGGGCATCCGTTCCAGACCGTCTTTATCGACAATGCCGTCACCACGTCCAAATGCCATAAAACGTCCATCGGACAGTTGCACTACTCCGGCATGGATTCCGGCAATAGTACCGCCCGAAGCACCTGCTTCAAACTTACCCGGATTGGTTTTGCCCATATCTTCCCAGGTCAGACCGTTATCCTTGCTGATATGCAATGCCGTGCCGCCATTACTCCTGGGAGTTGCGTCGGCGGCTTGTACCAGCCAACCTTCCTTAGTGCGGAAAGAACCGGCTATCACCTGATGCCGCCTGGCATGCTCAGGGGCGATGATACGCGGACGACTCCAGGTTGCTCCGTTATCCGTGCTTGTCCGCATGACCATAGCGAGGGTTTCCCAGGTACCGGCAGCTTCCACCCCATTTATATGGACGAGTGTACCCTTATTATTCAGCAGAGAAGAACCGGTCATATTCCGGTCGGGCACCTTGAAGAACTCGTGCGGCTCGCTCCATTCGGTACTGCCTTTCTTCAGGCGGCTTTCCAGAATCACCATCTCCCTACCCGATTCTTCGTCGCATGTAAACCAGATAGCCAACAAATCCCCGTTATCACACCAGGTTATGGCAGGGCAATGGTTATGCTTGTAGAACGGGACGCCGGAAGAACATTCGGGCGTTTTCACATAGACGAGAGGTTCACCGAAGAAAGGTGTTTTCAAAGGAGCGTCCCAGCTATGTTTCTGCTGTGATATATGCTCTTGCAGGGTCGGTCCGGCCACAGGAAGCGGCTGGGTTTTAGGCATATCGGCCTGCACCACCCGGAAGCCGGTGAGCCAGTGTTTATCTTCAGGTATCATCGCCATACGGTTGGCGGAACGCAGGAATCTTTCCGGAGTGCTATGGCTTCCGCCACGTGTCACTTTATATAATCCGTCAGAACGGCCCACCGGATCTGTTTGCGGTAATGCTTCGTAAAGTCCATACCAGTCGCTGCACCATTCTTCTACATTTCCGTGCATATCGTGCAGTCCGAAAGGATTGGCAGGAGTTTTGCCTACCTGAAGGCTGATCGTAGAATCCGTTCCCCAGACATTTTGCTGGTTCTTATGATACACGCCATGAAGTCCGTCGTCCATCCAGAAATTCCAGTAGGACCCGGCACGGCAAGCATATTCCCATTCGGCTTCGGTTGGCAGACGATACGTCTTCCCTTCCTTTTCCGAAAGCCAGTCACAGAATGCTTTCGCCTCGTGATAGTTCACATAAATAACAGCTTCGTCATCTTCTTTCGAAAGGCCGTACTTTCCCCGTAAGTTCTTATGGGAAGGGTCAAAACGCTCGTACTGAGCATTTGTCACTTCGGTCGTTCCCATCAAAAAAGGGTTTGTGATCGTTACCGGATGAATCGGTGCTTCATCATAATCTTCTCCCCATCCGTGGCTTCCCATGTGGAAAGAGCCGGCCGGAATCCGGGCAAATTGCATTCCCAGGCTATTCGTTTCCTGGGCATTCGTAGTAAAGGCGCCTAATACAAAAAGGCAATAACATAAGATAGCAGCGTTTCTCATTTTGATTCGTTTTTCCATATTCCGGAATAAAGATACATATATTATCCGGAAAACTATTCAATATTACCGAACGCAGATGACGCAGAAAACACAGATACTCGCAGATTTATAATTTCTTTTCTTATAAAACATCTGCGTTACTCTGTGTATTCTGCGTCATCCGCATTCAGTAATAGCTTAATTAACCCTGCGTCTCCAGATAAACGACATGAGTCTGAAGGTATTCTTCCAGGCCATGCTTACCGTCAGCACCACCAATACCCGATTTACGCCAGCCGGCATGGAAACCCTGCATGGCTTCAAAGTTTTCACGATTGATATAAGTTTCACCGAACTTCAAGGAACGCATCAGCTTAAACGCCATATCCAGATTCTGTGTATAGACGGAAGAGGTCAACCCGTATTCGCAGTCATTTGCCCAGGTAATAGCATCTTCCACTTCTGTAAACTCTACAACCGGGAGAACGGGACCGAATGTTTCTTCCTGGATAATATCCATCTTCTGTGTACAATTAGTCAAAAGGGTCGGTTCAAAGAAGTAGCCTTTAGCTCCGATACGTTTGCCTCCATAAGCCAGGGTCGCCCCCTGCTTAACGGCTTTTCCGACTTTTTCTTCCACTGATTTCAAGGCACCGGCATCAATCAGCGGTCCCATATCCAAATCTGCGACCTCGTTGGGGTTGCCTACTTTAACCTTACCAAAGCCATCCAGCAACTTTTCAATAAAAACATCTTTAATACTGGAATGCACATAAACACGTTCACAACAGTTGCACACTTGTCCGGTATTGATCACGCGGGAAGCAATGATCGACTTCACGGTCAGATCCAGATCCGCATCCGGCATAACGATAGCCGGAGCCTTTCCTCCTAACTCCAGCGATACCTTCGTCACATTAGCTGAAGCGGCTTCCATCGTCTGCACACCGGCAGAAACACTTCCTGTCAGGCTGACCATTCCGACTTTCGGATTAGCGGCCATCTCATGCCCGACAACCGATCCGCGACCATTTACGATATTGAATACACCTTTAGGCACTCCCGCTTCATCCACGATCCGGGCAAAGACATACGCATTCTCCGGTGTCAACTGACTTGGTTTCAACACAATCGTATTTCCTGTCAACATAGCCGGGGCTGCCTTACGGGCAACCAGGAAGAACGGGAAGTTCCACGGCAATATACCGGTTGTCACTCCGATAGGTTTCTTAAATACAAAGATAGTCTCATGAGGACGGTCGCTGGGTATGATCTCTCCTTCATAACGGCGTGCCCAACCGGCCATATAATCGATATAATCGGCTGTAAAGTTAACTTCCACATTGGCCAGTCCCTGCGTCTTGCCTCCTTCACGTACAATAATATCCGTCAGTTCTTTTTCCCTTTTTCGAATTCCCTGTGCTATTTTGGTCAGATACTGTGCACGTTCAATGGAAGTCAGTCGTTCCCATGCTCCTTGCGCCTTCTCCGCCGCATCAATGGCAGCCCGAACATCATCCACTGTCCCGTCAGGCATACGGGATATAACTTCTTCCGTAGAAGGATTCAACACATTGATCCACTTTCCGGATCGATTCTCGATGAACTGTCCATCGATGTACATTTCTAAATCTTTCATGGTCTCTTTAAATTGATAATTAATACTAATATGTATTCTTTATACGAATTAAGGCATTCTGATACCTGTTATCCACAGATATGTCTGATTATCGGTCTCCTAAACAATGCTACATTGTATAATCTCCTGGTAAAAAGTACTTTGTAAAAGTAAAAACTTATTTGCATAATAAAAAATACAATGATGAAAAAAAACAGTACGATAACTTTTTATAAGTTTAGTAACCAATATACGGTTCAATGGGAAGCTATAATAAAAAAAGGTCCATGCCCGAAAAAGACATGAACCTTCCTTATTTTATAAGAGAGTTTATAACTTATATTTATACAATTGCGCCATCACCTTCTGATACTCGTTCTGCAACTGCATATAATTCTGCATGCTCTGATAGAAAGTCGTTACATCAACGAAATATTCAATCATACTGATTTGGCCAGTCTGGATAGCCTTATTCAGCAATGCCAGGCTATTCTGACTTTTCAGAACCGTATTGTATTCGTCCATAGAAGTCTTCAGAGCGACCGACTGGTTATACAATTGGTGTAATTCACTTTCCACGGTCGTTGTCGTACTCTCCAGTTGAAGGTCGGTATAAAGAGCCTGCGCTTTAGCCTGCTTTACATTATTCCTGTTTGAGAACAAAGGAATGCTGATACCAACCAGGAAACCATTAAAACGCTCTCCGCCGGTAGCCGTATTCATACGATACCCCAACTCAAAACCGGGCAAACTCTTCGACTTATTGACGCTCAACTGGCGGCGGGCAGCCACCTGCTCGCTTTTCAACGTAAGCAACTGAGGATTGGAAGTCACAGCCTCCGCACATAATTCTTCGAATGACAGGATATCACCGTCCGACATATAGGTCGTGTCCGTGAAGTCGATAGCAATACCACCATTCAATGTTGCCAGTTCCTGAAGTTTGGCAATACGGGCAGACTCGTTCATACGGGCTTCCGTTTTCGCATTCAGCAGCTCCAGGTCAATCTTATTTGTTTCCAGAATATTCGCATCGCCGGTTTCCAGACGCATGGCATACAGTTCCGCCAGTTGTTCCGCATTCTGCCTGCGTTGGTCAAGTAATGCCCGTTGCTGGTTCAGCAGGACCAGGTCAAGGCAAATCTCTTTCGCCTGCAAAAGTATTTGCTGACGGAACTCTGCACCCTGACGGTCGAAACTGGCGGCTTTCGATTTCGCCAGTTTATTTTTCTGCACATATACCGAAGGGAAGTCGAACGACTGGGAAGCAACTAACTCTCCCTGTATTCCCATCCCTTCCCGGTTGCCGTACTGATGTACATAGGAAACCGAAGGGTCTGGCAGGTTATTATCCAGCTTCGCTTCCAGTTTCTTAGAAACGGTAAGCTGGTTGTTCGCCTGCAATTCTTTATTATTGGCTTCGATACTGCGCAGGACGGCATCAATAGAATTCTGCCCGTTCACTGAAAGCGCAGCGGAAGCCAACAAGGTAATTACTATGAATTGTTTCATTTTTCCTTATTCATTAAAAGATAAACAATAGGGATAATAAATCCGTTCAGGAAAGTAGATGTCAGCAACCCTCCCAGGATGACAGTCGCCATCGGACTCTGTATCTCATTACCCGGCAAATCTCCGTTCAATGCCAACGGTATCAATGCCAAAGCCGAACTTAAAGCAGTCATAAGAATCGGGTTCAGACGGTCCAGCGAACCGTGTATCACTGTGTCGTAAACAGAGAACCCTTCACTACGCAGCTGTGCATAATGACTAATCAGCAACATACCGTTTCGGGTAGCGATACCAAACAGCGAGATGAAACCGATAATAGCCGGTATACTGATTTCGCCGGAAGTCAGCCACAAAATAAACACGCCACCAATCAAAGCCAACGGCAGGTTCAGCAGGATAACACCACTCTCCTTCGCATTCTTGAACTCATTATAAAGCAACAGGAAGATTACCAACAAAGACATTAAAGAAGTGAGCAACAGCGTGCGGCTAGCAGCCTGTTCACTTTCAAACTGTCCGCCATATTCGATATGATACCCTTCGGGCAACTTGATTGATGTTCCAATCTTATTCTGAATATCATTTACAACACTGCGCAAATCCCGTTCGGATACGTTTGCACTGATTACTAACTTACGCTGAACGTTTTCACGGTTAATCGTATTCGGACCGGTTACCGAACGAACCTCGGCAATATAACTCAGCGGGATTTTCTTCCCTCCGGCATCTATCATCAGATTACGGATATCTTCCATCGTTGCACGGCTCTCGTCGGAAGTCTTTACTGTCAGGTCAAATGTTTTACCGTCATCATACACCTGGCTGACAACTTCGCCACCCAGCATGACATTAATATATTCTTCAAACTCAGGAAGAGATACGCCATATTTAGCCATCAGTTCACGTTTCGGTGTGATGGTCAGCTGCGGACGTTCAATCTGTTGTTCTACTTTCAGGTCAACCAGCCCCGGAATGCTCTGGATAGAGTTTTTGATATCGTTACCAATCGTAAAGAGACGGTTCAAATCGGTACCGAACAGTTTGATGGCGATATTGGCTTCCGTTCCCGAAAGCATCGCATCGATACGGTGAGAGATAGGCTGGCCGATTTCGATATTCGCACCACTGATAGTCGACAGCTTCTTACGGACATCATTCATCACAGTTTCCCGGCTACGGTCTTTCAATACGAACGGGGCCTCTATCTCCGAAACGTTCACACCCAATGCATGTTCATCCAGTTCGGCACGTCCGGTCTTACGGGCCACCGTCTGGATTTCGGGCACCTGCATCAGTAACTCTTCCGCCCGATGTCCCATCCTGTCTGATTCATCCAACGAAATACCCGGCAGCGAACTTACATTAATAGTAAAAGAACCTTCGTTGAAAGGAGGAAGGAAACTGCGTCCCAGCGTAAAGAAAATACCCAACGCCACAAGGAACAGACCTACCGTAGAACCCAGTACAATCTTCTTATGCGCCAAGGCAACTTTCAATGCGGAAGCATATACCTCCTTCAATTTACGGGCTACCCATGCCTCTTTTTCTATCTTCTTATCGGTCGACTTATTACCCAGCAAATAACTACACAATACCGGCGTCAAAGTAAGTGCAACAACGGTAGATGCAAACAAAGCAACGATAAACGCAATACCCAGCGGCACCAACATGCGTCCTTCCATACCATGAAGGAAAAACAGGGGTACGAAACTTACCACAATAATCAACGTGGAATTCAAGATAGGCATACGCACTTCACGAGAAGCGTCATAAACCACCTCCAATACCGAGCGTCGCTCTTCCGGAGGAAGCATCCGGTTCTCCCGTATTCGTTTATACACATTCTCCACATCGACAATCGCATCATCCACCAGCGAACCGATAGCAATCGCCATACCGCCCAGAGACATTGTATTAATGGTCATCCCCATATAATGCAAAACCAGTATAGAAACGAGCAATGACAAAGGCAATGCCACCAGCGAAATCACCGTCGTACGGATATTCATCAGGAAGAGGAACAAAACGATGACAACGAAGAAACTTCCTTCAAACAAACTGTTCTTTACATTATTAATAGAACTGTCGATGAAACGGCTCTGACGGAAAATATCGGTAGAGACATTCACATCCGACGGAAGGTTCTTTTGCAGGTCGGCAACGATACCGTCCAGCTTGTTTGTCAGGTCGATTGTACTGGTATTCGGTTGCTTGGTCACCGTTATCAACACAGCATGTTTGCCGCGTTCAGAAGCTGTACCCAGTTTAGGACTTTTGCTTCCTATCTTCACCGTCGCCACATTTTCCAGCATAACCGGAAAACCGTCTACAGTCTTGATACCCCCTTTTGCCAGTTCCTCCACTTTCGGAGTGGAAAGAACGCCACGGATGATATATTCATTGTCATATTCATACAAGACGCCGCCATTTGCATTGCGGTTCATATTACGGCAGACCGTCAGGACTTCATCCAACCCTACTCCATAATGTTTCATACGGGCGGGGTCAAGCAATATCTGATATTCTTTGATATCGCCACCAATCACAGCGACCTGTGCCACACCGCCTGTCGACAACAAACGCGGACGGATTGTCCAGTCGGCAATCGTACGCAAATCGAGCAAAGAAGTAGAATCGGCAGTCAGACCGATAATCATCATTTCTCCCAAGATAGAAGATTGCGGTCCCAGCGTCGGCTTACCTACATTCTCGGGAAGGCTTTCACTAACGACTGCCAGCTTTTCCGAAACAATCTGGCGGGCACGGTAGATATCCGTTCCCCAGTCAAATTCAACCCATACAACAGAGAAACCGGTGGTAGAGGAAGAACGTACACGGCGCACATCCATAGCCCCGTTCACTGCTGTTTCTACCGGGAAAGTCACCAGGCGTTCCACTTCTTCAGGAGCCATACCATTTGCTTCCGTCATGATAACCACGGTCGGAGCATTCAGGTCGGGAAACACATCTACATCTGTATGAAAAGCTGTATAGGTTCCCGCTATCATCAGCAGCAATGCACAAATCAGGACAACCAATCTGTTATGCAGCGAGTAATATATTATTTTATTCAACATAAGAATAATTGTTTAATTAGCCGAATATGCCAATGTGCCAATCAAGATAGTGCCATGAGATTTCCATTGGCACATTGGCATATTTGCATATTTGCTCATTATTAATGATTATGAGTATGAGCCGGAATAGCATTGGAGGCAGAAGCCAGTTTGACCTGGTAAGCACCTTGTGTAACAACCGTATCTCCCGGTTTTAGACCAGACAAAATCTGGACTTCAGCACCATTGTTGGCACCCAGTTTCACTTCCTGCTTTTTGTATCCTTCCTCATCCAGACGGATAAATACGGAATAAACGCCTTGCTCTTCTATCAAAGCAGAAACCGGAACGCTCAATACATCCTGCATCGGAGAGGTAAGCAAATAGATTTCAACAAACGAACCGGGAATTACAGCCCCTTTATTATCAAATTCAAAAGTCACAGGAATATAAAAAGAATTGGCATCCGAAGCCTTTCCGTAAGAAAGTAAACGTCCGTGAAGTTCGGAAAGCTCATACACCTGGTCATCATAAGGAGTTCGGAAATTAGCAGACTGTACAGCCGGAAGATATTGATAATACTTTTCCGACACTTCAGCACGAAGCACCAGGCGGCTATTCTGAGAAATCGTAGCCAACGGTTGTCCCACAGCGACATAATCGCCTTCTTTCACCTGAAGGTTCTTCAAGTATCCGTTCATCGGAGAAACAACCGAGACACCGTTCTCTGTTTGTTTACCGGCAATGGCATCGTAAGCGGCCTTTGCATTTTCATAGTTCAGACGTGCCTGTTCAAAGTCCTTGGCAGAAACGATCTTATCTCCCACCAGCTGTTGCATACGTTCATATTCCTTCTTGGCATTTTCGTATGCATATTTGGCACGGGCTGCCACATTCCCCTCAGACAAATTACTGGAAGCCAGGCTCAGGATAGCCTGTCCTTTCCGGACCGGAGTACCGTCCACAAAAGATAAACTGCCGAATGTAACGATACCGGGGACAGTAGCAACCACAGTCGTTTCATCGCCTTGTGCAGCCATCACGCTTCCGCTGGTCTTTATCACATCGGTAAAAGGAGCCGGTTCCATCACTTTCGTCTGTAAACCGACTGCTTTCGCTAATTCTTCTTTGAAAATGATTTCATTGGAATGTACGCCGGCGGCAGCTTCATTCCCATGTTCGTGTCCTTCATGCTCGTCTCCTTCGTGTTCATGGTCATGTCCTTCATGCTCATGATCGTGCCCCTCTTCATGTTCATGTGCTTCATGATCATGATTATGCTCTTCAGATTTAGTAGCTCCGCCACCACAACCTGCAAATATGTAGGCACATAAAACCCACAATAAATATATCTTTTTCATTGTATTATAATGTGTTATTAATGCATAATAAATAGCTCGGCGTTTAGATAAAAACACCGAAAAGCGAATAAGGTTCGCCACCATCAGTAACAATTATAACACAGGAGGGGCTCGCAGTCCACTTGCACACGTTATCCAGCTATCGTGCAGAGACTCAATATAAAAGGCTCGACTACGTTCAAAAGGTTGTCCGCAAAAAGCCGGTTCGGGAGGGTTAATATAATCAAATAAAACTTGCAAAGGGAAAAGCAGATGACTAGCATCCACATCTGTCGCATGTGACAGCAAAGAGGTGAAAAGAGCAACATTATGCCCGTTACAACCGCAATCGTGAGAAGAAGCACTCTTGTGACTGTGTTCAGTCAGCGGTTTAAAACAAGGCAGACCGTTACTATGATGATGATGCGGTATAATGACCGAAAGCAGCATGATGATGCCGGCTATCAACATTACGTAACGGATTATGTTTTTCTTTGCTTTCATATTTATTCTGCAAAAATAGAAAGTTTATTTTGCAACACAATGGCAAATATCAGATATATAGCAAAAAAAATTCCGGCCGAGAGTCACCTCCCAGCCGGACAGTTGTTCATGGTATTAGCATTAGTGGTCTACTCATTCTGATTATACAAGCAAATGTTTGGTTAGGTCAATAATTTATAAACAAAAAATCTAAGACTAAAATAAAATAAAGTTCATCCATTCTAATGCTATTTCAATTAACATCACTTAGTATTAATAGTAAACTGCAATAACTATCCGTTCAAACCATCATTGCCGTCTCTCTTTTGAGATATGCGAATTTACTAAGCAAATACGGGAGTTTTATTTCGCATATAAGGTATTTTCAGTCACACCTATTTCTCATTCGCCTATTTACTCCCTCCGTATTTTCGAAAATACGCAACCAGCGAGTACACTTATTACATTTGTTGCGTTTTTCGAAACAATACGCTTTGTTTATTGTTTAATAATTGAACATATATATTATTTAAAAGGGAGAATTGGAAATGAATACAGATGTATTAAATACAAATCTGATCGAGGTAATGAAAGAGAAGATACCGGATGGGGTTAATTTAGCGAATACCCTGATGGATATTCTCTACATAGGAAAAGAGGCCGTATACAGAAGATTACGCGGCGAGGTTCCCTTCACCCTCAATGAGGCTTCCATCATTTCAAAGAAACTGGGAGTTTCACTTGACCAGATCGTGGGTATAAGCTATACTAATAACGCAATGTTCGACCTGAATCTTTTACATTATTCAGATCCTATCAAAACGTATTACAAAATCCTTGACCACTATCTTGAATTGTTTGAGTCTCTGCGCGACGATCCGACTTCGGAGTTAAGCACAGCCTCAAATATGATACCACAGACTTATTATCTGAAATACGATAGCCTGTCTAAGTTTCGGTTATTTAAATGGATGTACCAGAATGAAAAAGTAAATTGTGTAAAATATTTTTCAGAATTAAATTTATCCGAAGAACTCAAACATGCCCAAAAGGCATTCGTAGAAGCCAGTACATATATACAAACAACAAACTATATATGGGACAGCATGATGTTTAACTACCTGGTGAACGATATTAAATATTTCGCCAGCATTCATTTAATCACGGAAGAGGAAGTAACCAAACTACAGGAAGAACTCCTCCGGCTATTGGACGACCTGGAGACAATCGCTTCCAGAGGTAAATTTGACTCAGGCAAGGATATACATATATATATATCCAACATAAACTTCGAAGCCACATACAGTTTTGTGGAAACATCCAGTTTACAATTAAGTCTGATCCGGATCTTTTCGATCAACTCGATCACATCGAGAGACAAAGAGATGTGTAAGAACCTGAAAGAATGGATTCAATCCTTACGTAAGTTTTCTACTATGATCTCCGAAAGCGGAGAAATGCAGCGTATACAGTTTTTCAAAAAACAACGGGAACTTGTAGAGAAGATGTAATAGGAAGCATGAGTTTTTATGTTACTATATGAAGAAAGGACGGAAATCTGTAAAAAGATAACCGTCCTTTCTTTTCATGTATATCAGATAATCTTATTTATCCAGTTTTGCACAGATCAGTTCTGCCGCTTTCTTACCGCTCATCAGCATACCACCGAAAATCGGCCCCATACGGAAGCTACCACTTACACCATTAGCTGCCATACCTGAAACAAACAGTCCCGGATAGATTTCTTTTGTATTTTCTACCGTTGTCTGTTCACCCAACTCAACGTTTAATGAACGTTCGCCGATTACACCGCCGGTCGGGGTATTCAGTTTGATATCGTTTTTGCGGGCAACAGTACGTGCCACTTCGCAGTCGTGTCCTGTTCCTTCCAATACGGCTTTTGCCATAATAGTCAGCGGGTCTACATGCATACCTTCGCGGATTACCGGAGCCCAGTTAACTACCACACCGGCTACTGCATCGTTGTGGAATACCACATCTTCCACAGAATAGCAGTTAAAAATAGTAGCACCGGCTTTTGTTGCCTGATAGATCAATGCAGAAGTTGTATGAACCGAATCCATAATATAAGTACCATTGCCGGCATCATGATAAGAAACGCCCAGTTCCTTCACGATCGGCATGGCTTCTTCCTGCACGACAATATCATTAAACATCATGGCACCGCCCCACATGCCTCCTCCCGGAGCCAGTTTACGGTCGAAAAGAGCCACTTTCTTTCCGGCTTTAGCCAGATAATAAGCTGCTACGATACCGGAAGGGCCACCACCAACAATAGCCACATCAATAGATAAGTTGCTCTTCAGTTTTGCAAAATAAGAGTCAATAATCCCCGTTGAAACGATCTGTTCCATTACAATAATAATTAGAGTTTAAACATCGGAGAGCACATAGAGGTTAAAGCTCTCCTTTATTTAGCAATTCTACCGATTCTCCCTTCACGGCATTACCCGGGCAGGTTCTATGGGTATAATCTCAGCCTGTGTATTAAGGCACCCCTATGATAAGTCGACGACAAAGATAGTAAATTATCCGAAATGTGGCGGACGCTTATTCATTTTCCGTTCAACAAATGCTTTCATGAACTCGACAGTCTCGTCTACACCCAATACGGATACGTCGATAGAAAAATTATAGGATGAGGCTACACCCCATTCTTTATTCGTATAATAATTATAGTAGGCTGCACGCGATTTATCGGTCTTCCCCATCAGTTCCTTTGCTTGTTCGACAGTGATATTCTGGCTTTCGAGGATGCGCTGGATACGGTTTTCCATATTATTATGGATAAAAAAACTAAGACAATCCGGATCATCGCGCAGGATATAATCGGCACAACGGCCCACCAGCACGCACGACTGCTCCGATGCCAACTTGCGGATTGCGTCACTCTGGAATTTAAACAGTCCGTCGTTGGAAAGAATGTCATTATAAGGAGTGAACATTCCCATATAGGAATATCCCATAGTAAAAGCATACGCCAGTCCGCTCGAAGCACGTTCGTCCGCCTTTTCGAAGAACTCTTCGCTCAATCCGCTTTCCTTGGCGGCCACCGCCATCAACTCCTTATCATAATAACCGATGCCCAATGCCTGAGCCAGTTTTTTCCCTATTTCACGACCACCACTGCCAAACTGCCGACCGATGGTCAATATGATTTTGTTATCCATATACTAACCGATTTTATTATCCTGCGATAAATATACAATATTTTTTTTAGTTAGGTGATTCATGTTTAAACTTCTTGAATTGATTCACCAGTACGATTGCCGTAACGACTGTCGCGATCGTATCGGCAACCGGCATACTGATCCAGACTCCCAGCGTACCGAAGAAGCGGGGAAGGACAATCAGACAAGGAATCAGAAACAACATTTGCCGGGTAAGTGACAGGAATATAGCCTTCTTCGACATACCAATCGAAAGGAAGAAGTTCGTTGCCACCATCTGAAAGCCGACTATCGGGAAAACGGCAAATACAATATGAAGACCGAACACGGCCGCTTTCACCAGTTCGTCATCCGTTGTAAACATATTCACGATCAGGGTCGGGAATAACTGGCAGAGCAAGAAACCGGTCGTTGCCACTCCGATTGCCCACTTCATCGTCAACTTGGTTACTTCCGTTACACGGGGATATAAGCGGGCACCGAAATTATATCCGGCAATAGGTTGCATTCCCTGGTTGAAGCCCATAATAATCATTACAAACAAGAAAATAATGCGGTTTACGATACCATAAGCACCAATCGCCATGTCTCCCCCATGTTCTTTCAAACCGCGGTTGATCAGGATAACAATCAGACAGGAACAAAGATTCATCAAAAAAGGCGACATCCCGATATACAGAATACCCTTCACCACCTCTTTCCTCAGTTTATAAATCCCTTTCTTAAAATGGAGCAACTGTTTCGGACTTGAAAAATGAATCATCTGTCCCGTCAAGGAGATTACCTGCGAAATGACTGTCGCCCATGCAGAACCCTTGATTCCCCACTCAAAGCCAAAGATAAAAATCGGATTCAAGACACAGTTTATCACCACAGAAGCCAGGGTGGCATACATAGCCTGTTTGGGAAAGCCCGACGAGCGCAACACCGCATTCAATCCCAGATACATATGGGTTATCACATTCCCATATAAAATAATCTGCATGTAATCGCGGGCATACCCTATCGTATTTTCACTGGCCCCGAAGAAATAAAGAATAGGGTCGAGCAAGAGCAAAAAGACAAAGGTAAAAGCCACCCCGAGCAGTACATTCAGGACAAGCACATTCCCCAATACCTGGTTGGCTCCTTCATAATCCTTCTGTCCCAGCTTTACCGAGACTAACGTAGAAGCACCGACACCAACCAGCGAACCGAAAGCTGCCGCCAGGTTCATCAACGGAAATGTCAGAGCCAGACCGGAAATAGCCAACGGTCCTACCCCATGTCCTATAAAAATACTATCAGCCATGTTATAAAGCGAAGAAGCGGTCATGGCTATAATTGCCGGAATAGCATACTGCGTAAGCAGTTTTCCGATACGTTCGGTACCCAGTACCAAAGGAGAGTTTTGTTTTGTCATAAAAATCAATTGATGCGCAAAGGTACGGATATTTACGATTAATTTTTACCTTTGTTTTCCTATAATAAATTAAATATGGCAGAGAATTTAATCATAACGGAGGGAGACAAAGAACAACAATACCAAACGTTGTTCCCCCAGATAGAAGCGTTGCTGGCCGGTGAAACAGACATGACAGCCAATATGGCGAATGTTGCCGCAGCATTGAAACAGACATTCGATTTCTTTTGGGTAGGTTTTTACGTGGTAAAAGAAGATATGTTGGTGCTCGCCCCTTTTCAGGGACCGATTGCCTGTACCCGCATCCGGCACGGCAAAGGTGTTTGCGGTACGGCATGGAAAGAAGCAAAGACCCTGATTGTTCCGGATGTAGAGCAGTTTCCCGGGCATATAGCCTGCAATGCAGCTTCCAGGTCAGAGATTGTGGTTCCGGTGATCCGCGAGGGGAAAGTCATAGCGGTTCTCGATATAGACAGCGATAAGCCGGATAGTTTCGATGAAGTCGATGCAAACTATCTGGAAAGGATATGCGGGTTGCTTTGATATAAAAAATAAGAGGTGGTTAAAACCACCTCTTACAAACGAGTTTAAAAGATGATCTCTATTTTACCAAAACAAGGGTTAGCTTCGAGTGTCTTACAATAGTTTCCCCAAGCAATTTCCGGGTAATCCCAACGGTTATTGACATACAGGATCAGTTGTCCGTCGGCTCGCTTATTGGAGCGGCAAGCAACGGAGGCATCCGGTGAAATAACCGACAGGCCGGTGGACGGATTACCGGCGTTCAACGTATAATAATAGATGTTCTCCTTCATACCCTTTGCCATTTGGGTAAGCGGACGATCGCAATTCGCTCCGGCATCGGCCCAGTAATAATAATTATGCGTATCCATTTGCCAGGGTTGCTGCGGACGTTCGCCGTACGCCACCTGATTCGGGTTATAAAGAGAAGTTTCTCCCTCATTACCGGCAAACTCTCCGGCCGGATAATAACTCCAATGTCCGCGACGTTTCCATTTGAGTTGCTCCATCGTTTCGGGAAGATAGAACGAAAGTCCCGTTTCACGCAGGAAACCATTAGGCTGCCCGTTTGTCAGGTAATTGATTTCCATACGACCTTCCGGGGAAATCAACAGGCGGATATCGGTATCGACATCGTTATAACGACCCTTCAATATGACCTGTACATTTTTACCCTGCTTCATATACGTAATACTCTGTTTTCTCCAATCCGCATCGGCTGTCAGGAACTTGGTGGCGCTTTTACGGACTTCAGCTCCGGTCAGATGATTCAGGTTGATATCCAGATTCAGGAAAGGGCCCTTTTCAATAAATACTCGTCCGTCGACCGTTGCGTTACAGATTAATCCCGTTTCTTTGCAGAAAGGTATTTCGAAGCCTTCGCCTTTCACGACAATACGGTCAGTATTTTCCTCAACCAGAAGCGGACCATTACGGTGCGACTGTGGCAAGGTAATCGCCGGCTGTCCCAGCGTCACAAGTGAAGCATCTATTAAATCCCCACCGGCAGTAAAGAAACGGATAAGAAGTTCGCTTCCCTCTTCCCAGTTTTCAGCCGGGATAATCAGGACTCCTTTCTGATGCGGCGCGATGGATGCTGTCTGCGTCTCTTTCTCTATTCCTTTATATGTATACCGCACTTTTATTTCATTCAGGTCAGTATGGTCGAAGCGGTTGTAAACGGGAAGCAACAGGCGCTCACCCGTCGTATAGTCACCCACTTGTTCCGTCAGCAGGCGGACAGGCGAATAGGCTTTCTTGGTTGCCCAGAACTCCGGTTTCTCACGGCGCCAGACATCGACTATTCCCCATTCACCGTAACCGACACAGTTGCCCTGGAAATCTTCCGGCTTGGCTGTACGAGCAAATTCTTTCCAGAAAGAAGTGCCCATCTTCGGTTCGGGCAGCATGAACGTCTCGTCGATATATCCCCAAATCGCACCGCCCAAACCTCCGGGAGCATCAAACAGGCCGCTCCACATCTTATCGATAGAGATTCCCCAGAACTCACGGATGTTCGGATCATCCTGCAAAGTTTTATAGGTATAGCAAGCCGGATGCGCCCATTCATCGAACAAAGCCGGGATGCCATGCCCCTGGTAATTACGCGTCGCACGTCCCCATTGATTCAGGTTGCCATCCACATCCTGATAATGCATGCTGAGAATATCATATATCGGCTTCTTCTCGCCCACCGAACCGGGATAACTGAAAATGACCGGACGTGTCGTATCCGTTGCTTTCACCCAATCCCAGCAATCCTGGAAATTCTTTCCGTACACACTCTCGTTTCCAATCGACCAGAACAGGACGGACGGATGCGAACGGAATGCCTTCACCATCTCACGGCATTGTGACAAATAACGGGGAGCAAACTCCGCACTGTCCTGCGTCCTGCCGGGAGCATAGTTCTTCTGGCGGTATGTATCGACAAAGCAGACGGCCGTTTCGCTCTCCACATAAATACCAAAACGATCACAGAAATGAAGGAAACGTTCGGAGGGCGGATAATGCGAAGTACGCACGAAGTTCATATTCGATTGCTTGAAACGAAGGGCGTCCAGGCTATCCAGTTCGGCTGTCGTGGTACGCCCCAGCGTCGGATGGATATCGTGGCGGCAGGCTCCGCGCAGCTTAACGGGAAGGCCGTTCACCAGCATACGGTCCTTTACAATCTTCACGTCACGGAAACCAATTTGCTGACTGAAGCGGCTGATTTCCTTGCCTTCCTCACGAAGCGTAACCGTTAATGTATAGAGGTTCGGATGTTCGGCATCCCATTTCAACGGATTGCGGACGGGGAGTTCATTACTGTTTCCGTCTTCTTTCAATACAAAAATACTTTGTGACAAAGGGACCTGGCGACCTGCGGGGTCGGTCAGGCTGTAGACCACTTCTGCATTTCCCGCCGTCCTGCCGGTATAGGATACTTTCAACACGGCATCCCGGTATAACGAATCGAGATGAGTCTCCGCCGCAAAATCGTAGAAACAGGTTTCCGGCAAGGCGAAAACCGTTACATCCCGAAGAATACCGCCAATCGGATGATGGGCATACCCCGAAGCATAGGAGATATCATCGATGCGATCGGTTATTTCAAGCTGTATCTCATTCTTTTTTCCCGGCCGTACAAATTCCGTCACATCTGTCTCCCAACGGGTAAAACCGCCATGATGTTCACGCACCTGTTTTCCGTTCACCGAAAGGACCGCATGGCTATATACCCCGTCGAAACGAAGAATGACCCGTTTCCCTTTATAATCGGCCGGAAGGGTAAATGATTTACGATAAAGATAAGGCGTATCATGTTCGATAGCATATCCCTGCATAGCCAGTTCTCCCGGAACCTGAACGGTATTCCATTTACCCTGCGGGGCGAAACGGAATTGCCAGTCGCCATTTAACAGCAGGGAGGACGAACTCATTCCCTCTACTTCAGCAGGTATGATATAGGATGCTTCTATCGGCAAAGCCTGCAAACCGGCTGCCATACTCCCATGCCCGATAAAGCAACAGGAAGCCATAAGTAATAAGATCTTTTTCATACTTATATGTTATTACAATTATTTCTATATTCACCACCAAAGGCAATAAAACGTCACCAATATGGCAATGACAATCAATGACATCACGTTGAACAGCCGGCTGGTACGGAACAAACCGGGACGATGGGTGGTATATTCCTCATTCATATGTTTGCCGCTGCCCAACAAGACAATCAAGCCGCAACAAAGCAGAAAGACAATCCCCATACGGTCCAGCCAGGGTAATTCGGGACAAAGGAATTTCATCAGCGTAGAAAACACAAACGAACCGAGAGCCGCAGCCAACGCTCCGTTTGCCGTCGCCCGCTTATAGAAGAACCCCGCCAGGAAAATAGCCAATGCCCCCGGACTGATAAAGCCGGTGAACTCCTGGATATATTGAAACGCCTGGTCCAGCCCCGACAACATCGGAGCAATCGATACCGCAATCAGCAACGACCCGAAGCTGGCCCATCTCCCGGTCAGCACCAACTCCTTCTGTCCGGCATCCTTCCTGAAATAAGAGCGATAAATATCCATCGTGAAAATAGTTGAAATACTATTCATCATCGAGGCCAGCGAACTGACAATGGCCGCTGTCAGCGCTGCAAAAGCGATCCCTTTCACTCCTACCGGCAGCAGATTGCTGAGCAACCACGGATAAGCCTCGTCCGACTTCTCCAACGGGGCATTCAGAGCAAAGGCCGCAATCCCCGGAATCACCACCAACAGAGGAACCAGCAGTTTGATAAACCCGGCAAACAACATACCGTTCTGCGCCTCTCCTACCGATTTGGCCGCCAAAGCACGCTGGATGATGTACTGGTTGCATCCCCAATAATAAAGGTTAGCAACCCACAGTCCGCCGATAATAACGGAGATACCCGGCAAATCCTTATAGCTCGGATGCGACTTGTCGAGAATCAGATGAAATTTATCTTCCGCCTGTGTATAAAGATTCGTGACTCCCTGCCATATACCTTCTCCGCCACCCAGCATATTCAATGCGATATAAGTGGTTATCAATCCTCCGCCTATGAGGAATACCACCTGGATGACATCGGTCAGCGCCACCGCCTTCAGTCCGCCATAAATGGAATAGATTCCGGCAAAAGTCGCCAGTCCGACAATGCCCCAAATCATAGGGACACCCATCACCTTTTCGATCGTCAGTGCACCGAGGTAAAGGATGGAAGTCAGGTTGATAAAAATGAAAACAGCCAGCCAGAAAACAGCCATGACAGTCTTAACCCGTTTATCGAAGCGTTCCTCCAGAAACTGGGGCATGGTAAATATCTTCTTTTCGAGGAATATCGGAATAAAGTATTTGGCGACGATAATCAATCCCAGCGCCGCAATCCATTCGTAAGTAGCCATTGCCAACCCGATTGCATAACCGGAACCGGACATGCCGACAAATTGCTCCGCCGAAATATTAGAAGCAATAATCGAAGCACCGATTGCCCACCAGGCCAGTCCGCGCCCCGCCAGGAAATAATCGCCGGCATCCCGTTCTTCCCCTTTTTTCTTCCGGGAGACAAACAGGCCGACGAACAGGATCAGGGCACAGTAGGCGATAAAAATGACCAGGTCTATAGTATTCATGGTATCAATATTTAATGTTCTATATCTTTTTCTGAAAATATGGTCAAAATCCTCTGCGAAATTGCCTCGCTAATTAGAAAGGCATTATAGATTACCTACTAAATAGCCTAGTTAATCAGAAAGGCACTATAATCATACTACAAAAATGCCTTGCTAATTAGCTAGGAATTATAGAAGATATACAAAGTTGCCTTTCTGATTAGCAAGGCAATTTCGCAGAAGATTATTATATGCTTCATTTCAATATCAGTCAAAATTCATCCTGCATCAAGGCCGAACGTCCTCCATCCATCAGAATCGTCGTTCCACTGATAAACCGGGCTTTGGGAGATGCCAGATAGACACAAAGTGCGCCCACTTCGTCCACCGTGCCGATCCGTTTAACCGGATGCAGGTTGATCGTTCTCCGGCGTTCCTGCTCCGCATCCGGAAAGGAGTCAAACCAGGTATCGTTGCCCGCCGTATCAATAAAACCGGGTGCTACACCGACCGTACGGATGGCTGGTCCCCATTCAATTGCCAGGTTACGCACCAGTCCTGTTATCGCCGTTTTGGTAACGCTATACGGAAAACATCCGGGTATCGTACCGAACGCATGGTTGGAAGTCATCAACAGGATGACACCTTCCCCACTCTTTTCGAGATAAGGCTTACACAACTTTGACAACCGCCAATGGGAAGCCAGATTCAAATCCAGGTTATACTGCCAACGTTCTTCGGTACATCCTTCGGCTCCCTCAAACACATTCACTCCGGCACTGGAGACCAGGATATCTATCCGCCCGAACGTGCCGACCGTTTCCCGAACCAGCGCTTCCAGGTCTTCCGGACAGGTCACATCTGCCTGCCTGTATAAGGCCCGTACCCCCTCTGCCTCTACGGCTTTCCGGAAGGCAACCGCACATGTATCGCCTGCCGCTTTCCGGGAACACCCGGCAACATGGGCTCCGGCCTTTGCAAACTCGATAGCCGTACCCAATCCTATGCCGGATGATACACCGGTAACAAGCACCACTTTATCTTTATAGTCTATCGTAAAACTCATACGCTTAAATATAGAAGTTATCGGGAGCGTTCGTAGTAATACCCGGATGTTTCTCCATCTCCTCTTCCACCAGGTCGACGCCTAAGCCGGGACGATTGGACAAATGCAGATGACCGTCGTAAACCATTTCGGCAATCGGATGGTCGATCACCGTATCTCTCCAGGGAACATCGTTGAACATAAATTCCTGACGGAAGAAATTCGGTATCGCGGCACACACATGCGAAGAAGCCAGTGTCGATAACGGCCCGTTCGGATTGTGAGGTGCAATCAGCACATTATAGGCTTCCGCCATCGTAGCCATCCGTTTCATTTCCGAAGGGCCTCCGCAACGGGTAATATCCGGCATAATCACGTCACAGACATGTTTTTCCAACAAAGAACGAATACCGAAACGGGTATAATGGCGTTCTCCCACACAGATGGCCACATCCGAAGGGATACGTTCACGCATAGCCCGCAGAGTCTGGGAACTTTCAGGGCCGGCAGGTTCCTCATACCAGGTGATATCCAGCTTTGCCAACCGTTCGGCCATCTTCACTGCCACACGGTAGTTCAGCATGGCATGTGTCTCGATCATAATATCGAACTCCGGTCCAACAGCGTCGCGGACAGCTTTCGATACATCGAAAGCCAGGTCCTGTTGCTCGGCTGTCAAAGTCAGATTCGAGGCCAGGTCTTCGCCATAGAAATAATTGGTATGTGCAAACGGGTCGAATTTCAATCCGGTGAATCCTGCCTCTTTTACTTTCAGGGCCTGCTCCGTATAATCTTTTGCATTATGGCCACCGCCGGTAAACCAATAATTTGCATACAACAGAATATCTTTACGATAAGCACCTCCCAACAATTCATAACAGGGAACACCCAACACTTTCGCCTTCAGGTCCAGTAAGGCCATGTCGATACCGCTGATAGCGCACAGGCTGGCTCCATACGGGCCGATCCAGTTCAGGTCACGATAAAGTTTTGTCCAGATAAAATCCGTTTTCATCGGATTGAGGCCGATGATACGCTGCCCCACATGTTTGGCAGCTTCGAAAACGATCGGGCTCCCGGGCCAGTTGGTTGCTTCGCCGACACCGGTGTAGCCTTCGTCTGTATATATTTTAAGTAGCGTCCAGTTGTATTTGATACCTTGTACCAACCATACTTTAACATCTGTGATTTTCATTATCTATTCCGATTTAATTACATTATACCAAACTGATCGAAAGCATCACGTGCTTTCATTCCTTCCTGAATTTTCTTTAATACCATACGCTCGCCGCGGGCTTTTTCAAGGGCGCGGGTAAAGACTTCTTCTTCAATGCTGCGGGGTACGACACATACACCGTCGATATCTCCTACCAGCACATCGCCATCATTAATCCGTACACCATCCATTTCGATAGGCACACGATAATCAATTACTTTTCCTCTCGGCGCCTGGTCCTGTGCATAAGGTCCGTAAGAAAAACAAGGAAAGTCGAGCGCCAAAATACCTTTTGTATCCCGAGAATACCCATTGACCACTGCGCCGGCCGCTTTACACTGGATAGCACGGGCACTCATCAACTCTCCCCACAAAGCATAACAAGGAGACGAACCGGAGCAAACATATACTTCATCTTCCTTCAAGTCATCCAACGCTTCGAGCATCAACCCGAAAGAGCATTTCAGCAACGGATTTTCTCCGCACTCTTTACCATGTTCCAGCACATCAGCCTCCAGCACGGTCATAGCTCGCCCTACCACCAGCATATCATCCCGAAGCGGACGAATCTGCGGTGGAAGGAACTGACGGGTATATCCCATCTTATCCATTATGTCACCGATTACTGCGGTATAAAGCTCCTCCTTTATCAAAGAGAACAGAGCTTTATCATCATTCCATTCTTTCATATCCATATAGTTTATCAGTATAAATTATTCAATGATTACTGATCACAAAGTTAGCCGGAGTATACAAAAAGTCAGCCTGAAATTCATATCTCAACGTATGCAGGAAGGACCTTTTACGAAAAAAATGTGTACAAAACGGAAACTACTTAGTAACTTCCCGCGGAGTGATCCCCATCTGCTGTTTAAAGACCCTTGAAAAGTATTGCGGTGATTTGAACCCGCAGATAAAACAGATTTCCTTGATCGACATCTCCGTATTGCGCAACAATTCAATCGCTTTGTTAATACGGATCTGATTCAGATAATCCAGCGGGGAAAGATTCAGGTGTTGTGCAAACAGTTTACGGAGGTACCGTTCGCCTACTCCGGTCTGCCCGGCCACATCACTGATGGATATATCGGTCTGATAATTCATACGAATATAGGAAATTGCCTTTTTCAGCGACTCATTTGTACAAATCGGCAGGTAAGATTCATCCATGTAACGATAGATAAGAATCAGCAGTTCCGCATAGTACATCACCACCAGGTATTGATAGTATTTATTTTTTAGGTTCATCTCGTTTACAATGCGTTGGACAGCCCGCATGATACGGACATTATTCACGATTTTAATCAGGCGGTTCTCTTCCGAAAAGATCGTTACGGGAGTCAGCTCGCCTGTCTCATCCTGTGCATGCGGATTGAAACGGGAAAATATTTCCGGTAGAAATTCCAGCTGCATCAGTGTCGTTCCTTCCGAGCCTGCTTCAAAGGTATGTTCCACATTCGAACAGATAATCATCATCTCGTTCTCATTGAAACTGATACTTTCGTTTTCCAGATGAAGGATGCAGTTGCCTTTCTTTACATAGTTGATCTCGATGCGCAGATGCTGGTGAGGACCGAATGTTTCAAACGGCTGGAAAGAGACGAAACGAAAGACATCTGCCAAACGTTTATATTTTAGATTCTCCGTTATCCCCTCTAAAAGTCCCCAAAGAGACTGTTCTGTTGTCTTGTTATCCATGATATTCCTTTCCCTTGTTCTGAAGCAAAGATAGAGAAAAGACAGTACCGGATTTTACACTTCGAAGAAAAAAGAAGGACCGAAATGGTATCTTTCGGTCCTTTAACTTATACAAATCGGAACTAACCTATATATTCCTTTATTTTTCCAGTAAAATAATCATTCCGCCTCTCCCCATAATCTCACATTGCTTCAAGGAAGACAGTTTTCCTTCCCATTGTGTATTTCTAATCTCAGGTAAGATATAAGAAGATGGTTTGAATCCGAGCAATTCCTCATCCAGTGTGATTTCAGCCGTCTGAGGCATATCCGTCCAGTTTGCCAGTACCACCAGCGCTTTATCACCATTCACATAAACGGTAGCCGGGATGTCCTTATTATCCGTTTTCACTGGACAACGTTCGTCCCAATAACCTCTCATCTGTGCATTCTTCATGCCAAAATCATCCCAAAGTTTCCAAAGCGGAACAGGATTTCCGCTCCACGGCAAACGGGGAAGCATTCCGTAAACCATCCCTCTGAATAGGTTCCGGGCATCCAGCGTTTCACTCATCAAGCCGAAAGGAATACCGGACATTTCCACCAGCCAGAAATCCAGCGTATTATTTGCTCTGAAACCTTCACCGATCCAGGTGCGGTCCACATAAGGTAACAGTTCCAGATACAAATGCAGTGAATTGGCATAACCGGCCCACTGGTTCATATGGTTCCAGGAATGGATATCTATCAGCCGGCGCTTTCCGTCGGCATCCATAATACGACGGGCACGTTGCAATGTTTGATGGTCCAGAGCACTGTCATCAATATAAACACCATCCAGCCCCAGATTCTTTATCATCCAATCCAAACCTTCCAGATAGTAATTGTTCCAGCGGGAATCAGGGGTAGTAATAACCGAGATATCCATATCGCCGGCATATTTACCTTCTTTAAAAGCGTTATACCAGGCCGGAATGAAATGAGTCGTCAGGTTCTTGTTCAACCATTCGTGAGGACCGTTCCGGTGAATCAGGGTACGGGCATCTTTTCCGGGACCGTCATGGATCACTTCACCACCCAGGCTACGTAACGCCCATAATTCCGGAATCTTCACCGTCAACTCACGGGTCGTATAATAAAGCCGGACATCCAGGTCCTTGCTGTGTGCATCCGAGATAAAACGTTTCAGGTCCGGAACTGCTTCATCATAATAAGGATAGTTAATGAACGGATATACATCTTTCTTATGATGGATATTAATCATATTGGCACCTGCTTCCAATGCAGCAGGGATATAACCGGCACTCACATCGCTGTTGGAATGGTAGAAACGTTTTTCCGCCAGTTCTTTCAGGTTAAGCGGTTTCACCGGAGTAACCAGCATATTGAAATTATAATGAAGAACATCACCTTTCTGCATAGTACGTTCACCACTATAGGCCGTCATCAAGACTGTACCGTCTTTATCGGGCAGAATATCGATACCGCCCTTATTGGCATTTCCCCACGAAGCAGGCAGGTTCAGTTTACCTAAACCATAATAGATATTCACCAGCGGGCGGACATAGTTTTCATCTTTGAAGCAGAAGTTCAGACCGGCATTTATATTTCCCATCCAGATCTTATCCTGATGTTTGTCGACATTCCATTGCCAGTTAATTACAGAATCCGGACGGAAACCGCCTTTATGTCCCAATCCCATCATATATTTGGCAGCATACGAAGTATAAGGTATTTCCAGGCGGATATCCTTTACTTTCACGTCTCCCAGGGATTTCACCTGTATCTGATAATCGACCAGGCCGTCGAAACCGAATTTACCGGAACACTGTACTTCAAAATTACGGTTTTTCCGGGTAGTTATCCAGTTTACCGACGCATTATTCCGTCCGGTGATCCGCAGGGAACCGGGTTTCAGCACTTCTTCGCCATTCTCCGTTTCTATCACGAACCGCATTTCTCCTGCCAGAACAGGATTATTGCTCTGATCGTTCAACTGGTTACTCTGATCATAACGGGTAGAAAGGGATTGAGGAAGACCTTCTTTCGACAGCTCCATCGTTCCTCCCAACCAGGAAATCGTTTGTTTCTGTAATTGAACCGGGACATACGGAGCCGTCGGTTCATCGGCATTACCGATGGAAGAATCCAGCCAGCGCAGGCGGGTTTTCCTCCATCCATCGTTATCCCCGTGGTTGGCAATGGGAGAACCTTGTACGGTCAATTCACATGCGATCTCTACCGGTTTGGCATCAGCAGCTTTGATCGTAACTTTTCCTTTATAAACGCCGCTTGCCGTTACAGGTACATCGGAACCGATCCATAATGCCTGCACATTTCCTTTGGAGACATTCACCGTCTTTTTAAAAGATTGGCCATTCGTATCAGTCCCTCCCAGGTTAAAACAACGGAAAGCAGAAGCCGGAATCTTATTTCCCTTTTCATTCTTCCAGTCAGAGAAGATAACAGATACGTCCGACAAGGTTTCATACGGAGCGAAGATTCCTACCTGCCAGGTATAGAACTCACCCGGAAGACAATCGCCCCGGAACTTTGTACGTGAATCGGCCGACCGTTCCACCCAACGCACAGGGATTGCATCCGTCATACGGATATCATGTTCCCGGTCTTCTGTAAAACAGAAGTAACCGGCTTCCGGGTTTTCCTGTATCAACCTCTTCACCGCATCCGATGAAGCCACACGGCGCATTTCCGAGTCCTGCTCATTCACCGTACCCTGTCTTTTCAAGTCATCGAAGGCATTCGTTACATCATCCTGCGCCTGCATAACACAAGGCAGAGCCAGAAACGAACATACCATCAGGTACTTAATTTGTTTTCTCAACATTGTAGTATTCTTTTGATAATTGTTTGTATTTGTCCAACATTCGGCGGGCAACAGCCACTTCGTCTCCTTCCGTTACCGGAGTACGGGCCTTACCCGGACGATCAACGAAAGCCAACTCCCAGTCAGCCAACGAATCATAAAACTCATTCGCACGGAAAGCCTGACGGCCTAAATCCATCTTTGCATCTTCCTCCCTATAAATCGTTCCGTTATCGAGATGTCCCTGCAACATATCATAGAACTGTTTCCAACGTTGCAGATAATATCCCTCGATCAAACCGGTCCATTCACGCCATGAGTAATCAAATTGACGTACATCGACCTGTCCGCCCCAGATAGTCACCAGTGAAGAGGCATTCTTTTCAAACAAATTGCGTTCTTCATCGGTCGTTCCCCAGGCACGGGCATCAGTCAACCACTGGTCAAAGTTAAACTCTGTACGGGTACGAAGCAAGATATCTACATCTTTTAATAACTCGAGGAAACGTCCGGAGTGCAGAGCAAATGCCTCTTTATCCTTTTTCTTAAATGCCTCGGCGGCTTTTTTATGTATTTCCTGTCCCAGGTTTGACATAATCTGACGTTGTACATCTACAATATCGAAACGATAAGGTCCGGATCCTTTCAATTGTTCCGCATCCTGTAATAAACATACTTCAGCTTCTATCAATGATTGCGGATCATAAGGAATATTAAAACCGGCATTCGGCCCCGACTTCTTCACATCCACAGCAGGACGGGCACAGATGATCGAACTGGACTCGACCCCATTCGTCCCGGCCCGATAAGGACCCGCCAGCAATAACTCCCAGGCCTTATTGGCGGCATCCGAAAATGCGCCATAACGACGTTCCGCATATTTATTCAACCATTCTTCCAGCTTTACCGAATCCTGATGAACCGGCATTTCAAATGCCAACTCATAAAATACAGGATTTTGTCCGATCGACTCCATGAATAAACCGGAACCTACCACATTCGGCGTTTTCTGTTTCGCTTTCATAAACTGATTGGATGATACCAGCGGCAAATCTCCGTGAAGATTGACACGTCCGCCGAAGTTATGCAGATTACCAACCACAAAATCATGATTACAGAAATGATCTTCTCCCCCTAACGCCCCGTTCAGGCTCAATACGAGCAGGTCATGTTTCGGTACGACGGATGCAATATCTTTCCGGAAGCTCCAGGCTTGCATCACCCACAACGCATCCGGATCGAACGTCTTCATCAATTTATGGATGGAAGAACCTACAGCATTCAGATATTCAGGGGTATCCACAGGCGGCTTGCTTTCATGGAAAGGATCGGCTGCATAGAGTCCGTAGGTTCCATATAATTTCTGTTCCTCTTCCAGAAAAGTTTTTCCCAGTTCCGTAAACAACGGATCCAGCGGATCTAACTGGCAGATACCTTCAAATCCATACCAATCCGGTTGTTTCTGTATCTTTGCCTCCGGAAACTTTTCCATCATCTTACGAGGTACAGCACCGGAAAAACCTTGCTGTATCGGTGTCATGCCTAATTCCAACTGACGGTTTACCACTTGTTTACCCAAAGCAATATGCGAATCGATCCACGATTTCGGCAGCGGTCCGCCAAAACTTTCGATATTAGGCATCCACTGCCAGGCAAAATGGGCAGGATCGACCAGATAAGAACGCGCTTCCTCATCCGTAAAACCGAAACGAAGCAGTGTGTTATACCAAACACCTTCCAAACCGACAACCGACAAAGGTGTATTGATCGAATTCATAGCCATATAGTCGATCTCACGCTGCCAACGTTCCCAATCCCACCAGGCACCGGTATAGCTCAAGGTACAATAATTAAAATAGACACGATACTTACCGTTAATTATCCGGTGCGTCGTCTCTGCCGGAACAGGCAATGTCGCCGGTAAATTCAACTGATCGCCAAACCAGGAAACATGGGCATTACAATGATATTTCAAATACTGGTTATAAGCTGTTGCCAACGATACCGTATTGTTCCCCCGCAACACAACCTTGCCGTTCTCCCCAGCCACTTCATAGACATCGTTCCCGTTCTCCGGCTCTATCAGTTCCAGACTAAACTGTTGACTATAACCCGGAGTAATACGTTCGATCAAGTCATAAGCAGCCTGTATCTGCGGATCTTTCTGACAAGACATCAGAGATAAAATACAAAAAAGCAAAAATACTTTACTTACAATTCTCATAGTATAAATCTTTATAATTATTTATATTACTAGACGTAGAAAAGCCCGTTTACCCTATAAGGATACGCAAATAAACTTACTTTACACGTTCTACATATCTATCCCTGATATCCTACAATAGTTCGTTAAAAAGAACGGATAGGCATCCGTTCGCCATTCCCTGCCTATCCGTTGGAAGAAAAGCGTACGTTTTTTTTCCTATATCCCGGCAGGTCATACCCTATAATGTACATACCGATACTCTATATTGTATTGGTATGTTCATTATAGGGTATAGCAGACAAATCCATGGGGATAGATCTATTAATAGGTGTTCACCCGATATGGGCGACTTAGTAATGCCATCATGCCAGTACTACTATGTCATCTTGCTAGCATAGTAGTGTCAGTACCATTAGCTCTACTGTGTAAAGGTGGGTAACACTATAGTGCTACCTATTCATCCTTTATTCTCATCTTTCAGGTTTCATCCCTGTTTGCAGCTTTAATATTCAAAGGATCCGGCTGAAAGGAGAAAAAATGCGAAGGCTTATACGATAAAAGAGGGGTACCTGTCCGATAAAAAACGGGGAGGCATCGGAGGACAGACAGATATTTACCCATTTAGAAAACTATTGGTATTTTTTACCTGTAAGATAAGTCTTCTCTCATTCTTAAAACATTTTTCAGTACACAAACCATGAACATCAAAGGACAGAAGACACCTGAAAACTGAAAGATGAGAAATAAAAAAACACTGAGAGAGGAGGTTTTTATATAAAAATTGTCACTAGAAAATCGGAGAAGCCTAACATATATGTCTATCCCCACTGATTTTCTTCTAAGCCGTTCTAATGTTCAATTTTAACAAGATAAATATCTCTGAAAAAAAATAAGGGACTTTTGCATTCAAAAGTCCCTTATTTTGTAATCAAAAGTCCTGTCTTAACATTTCAAAACACCGGACCTTTTTTCTGCTATTTTAGATCTGTCTTTACGGATGAAAAGAAACCGTTACTTTCCCCTGTACTTTATCGCCTTTTCGCAACGGCTTGTATTCTTTCTCGGCATGAGGGATCAGGAAGTTTTCCTTTCCCGGATTGTTATAACCGGCAACTAATAAGCGAATTGCATCGCCTTCTATCCAGGCACGGACATACTGCGTTCCGTCGGATTTCACAGTGACAGATTGTCCTGATCCGTCTTTCAGCCGGGCTGAGTAAATATTCTCCTTCGTAGAACGGAACATGTTTGAACCGGCTGCCGTCTGGTCATACGACCAGGATTTTACAGGTTGTTTGGAAGGACCTGCCAGTCCGGATACAGGCAAAGAGGCATCGAATGCTTCAGCTTGTCCCGTCAATGCTCCTATATGGTCTTCCGGATATACACTCCAATAGCCTTTCCGCTTCCAGTCCAGATGGGTAAAAGAAGAAGGTAAAGTAAATACCAACCCTGTTTGTCTCGGGGAAATATCCTGAAGCATAGTGAAGTCGTAGACAAAAGTGACTTCTCCGTTCTTATGAAAACGATATTCAAATATGCCTTCGGCTTCTTTATAAATTCCTTTTACTTTTATACTAATAAGTTCATCACCCGGCAGGCAGGTAACAGACTGAGCTATCCAATTTTCGCAGACTGGGTTATATGGCTTGAACTTCTGGTCTTTTCCGACCATCTGGACACCTTCGCCATCTCCGTTCAACGGCAGTACTATCAAAGCAGGTGATTGCAGCAATACGGCATTTCCTCCCTGACCGGCAGACAACAATCCGTTGCGTTTATCCACAGTAAACACACCTCCTACCGACTGAATCTCGATAACATCGGCTTTTTCCTGACAAGAGAGTTGTCCTGACTGCCCTTGTCCCTGTGGCTTGATCTGTTCCGGTAAAATACGGAAACTGTATTCATCGATCACAAAACCACGGACACCGGTAACCGTCAGTTCCAGCTTTTCCGCATTCCGTAAAGATTCCGGCAACTGAATTTCGAACTCTCCTTCCGAACGGGGAGCCATATCGGTTGTTACCCTGCCGCTCTTTCCCCCGGCTTTCCACACGATGGAACATTCCGACAGATCACTGAAATTATGACGGTTCTCCACATGGAAACGGACAATACCGTCGGCCGACATATTTCCTTTCTGTACGATCTTAACCGGACTGAATGCTTTCTTCATTCCCCAATATTCCGGTTTCTCACGCCGCCATCCGTCTATCGGTCCCCAGGTTCCGTAACCGACCGCCTTTTCACCCGGCAGGAAGAAGGTATCGTCGATACCGGCCCATATCGCACCGCCCAGAACACCCTGGCTATGATACATATCATTCCACATCTGGTCCAGCAGAGGTCCCCACATCGAACGGAGTCCCGGATCGGCAGCCAGTTCCAAGCGGTTGTAAGCATTCAGGTGGCAGAACTCGTCGAATGTGACGGGGCGTTTGCTATTGCGGTATTTATTCGGTCCGGTAGGTCCGGGATAATGATGATTGGTTACTTCCAGTTCGCCGTTATCGGCATCCGGTCCCCACTGGCTGAAGATGCGCGGACGTGTCGGGTCCATCTGCTTCACGACTTCTCCCGCCTTTTTGAAATATTCGGCATATTTCAATGATTCATTTCCCAGCGACCACATAATAACGGAAGGATGGCTGCGGTTCAGGTTTACCATCTCGACATGCTGGTTCACCAGTACGGCATCATGCATCTTTTCCGGTACATTCGTGTTATGTGCCCAGCAGAAAGGAGCTTCCACTTCTACCAGCATTCCCAGTTCATCGCAGGCTTCCAGTAAGGCTTCATCGGGCGGATAGTGGGACGTACGGATATAATTCACATTACCACGACGGAACAACTCGACATCTTTCCGCCACATGCCGTCATTCACAGAACGTCCGCGCAACGGCATGACCTCATGACGGCAAACACCCCGCAGCTTTACCGGCATATTATTTATATACATCTGGTTGCCGCGAACTTCCACCTGGCGGAAACCTACCCGGCGTACCGTTTCATGCAACACCTTTTTCCCCTCTTTCAACTGACAGGTGAGCGTATATAAATAAGGATGCTCGGAATCCCATTTTTCCGGCTTCGCTATATCAAAAGATATTTCAACCTTTTCCGTCGCTCCCATCGCCATGTTTTGAACCGGAAGAGTATTCCCTTTCAGTTGTATTTCTTTTCCATTTGCATCTTTCAACGTAAAATGAAGGGACAAACCGGATTTTACGGCAGACGATTCATTCGTTATTTCAATATTAATCTTCAATACGGCATCGACATAAGAAGTATCGAAAGATGTACTGGCATGGAACATCGAAAGATTCACCTCGGGCAAGGCAAAAAGATAAAGATCTCTTGTTATACCACCCAACGGATGAACGGCATATTGAGAAGCACTGGATGTCGAATCGGCAAGACTTTCTGAAATGACAGAGACTGCAATACGGTTTTCCTTTCCTACCTGCACCAAATCCGTCACATCCAGTTCAAAAGCCGTAAAACCACCTAAATGAGAACCAGCCTCTTTTCCGTTTATATAAATCCGGCTATCACTGTATATGCCGTTACAACGCAGTTTGATCTGTTGCCCACTCCAAGCAGAAGGAATAGTAAACGTACGGAAATAACCGGCGGCCTTCCCCTTCTCGACTTCAAACCCCTGCATCACCCATTCGCCGGGAACCTCTATGTTCTTCCAGTCACTAACACTTCCTTTCTTCCAAAATTCTTTTTCGGGAGAAGGGTTAAACTGCCAATACCCTGCTAAAGGTACTTTCTGCTTTTCCACCTTTATGGGTAAAGGGGAAAGACGCGGAACAGTGAAATCCGCAGCACAAACCGGAAGAGCCAATAATATCCAAACTAATAAATGAAAAAATCGCTTCAAATTCATATGTATTTTATTCTTAAATCACCCCTACAAAACTAACCATACAAAAGCAATTCACAAAGACTACTTCGAATGGAAGATGCTCTATTTCGGAACTAATAAATCCGAAATAAAACAAATTTAGGAACTGGATAAAACAAAAAGATGTGATCTTCTCTTATACAGTTAAAAGAAGCCACATCTTTTTATTCTTTAAATAAAGCCGGATAATCAGAAAGCCTTAACCGTTTTCAATATATAATCCTGTGTGGAACCATCTGCTGCAGTCACCCGGTAATAACGATCTTTTGTAAAATCACCGGGGGCTCCTAACGTAGGCGCTCCCTCCAACGGTGAAATGATAGCGGCATCCGAAATGGAGACATATACCCAGAGCTTCGATAAACCATCCTGTGCGATCTGTTCTTCGAACATCTTATACAGCATTTCCTTCGTAACGGAACCGGATGGTCCCGCTTTCTGAATACTATTCAGAGTATGAGTCAGAGTCGTTTTAAAACCAGTTATTCCGTTTTCTTCCACATTCTCTATCGATTTACTAAAAATCACTTCACAAACGCGTCCTTCAAGAATTTCCTGATTGGCAGTTCCTTTCTGAATCGTATCGTTATATAAAAAACGATATGAATAATCGACATTCGTCATTTTTTTATCCGATGAGTTCTCTAAATCCTCCAGATTGTGATATAAACAACTATTCATAGAGAATATCAATAAGCATCCGACCAATATATTAAAATATCTTTTCATTGTATTTGTCTTTTTATTTACTATTAATAAGATCATTCCCATCCCGCATTCTGTACAACACCGGATTTCAAGCAGAAGCTACGGTTCAACGGTACTAAATAGCGTTTCGGGGAGAACCGGGCTTCTCCTATCGCATTATTTACTTCAAAAAATTCATACTTCTGTCCGTCACGAGAGATACGTATACCACGTAATGGTCCAACCAATTCAGGGATAACGAAACCACTCGTTGCATAGGCCCCGTTACCGACACCGCCACTCTGACGCATTCCCCATCGCAAAAGAGACCAATAGCGGTCATTGCATTCATACACCATTTCAACATTACGTTCACGTTTATAGGCTTCGAACAAAGGATCGTTCCAGCCGTTCCCGCTTTTCGTATTGAGATATGCCACAGCTTTTTCCGGGCTGAACCCTCCATGTTTTACCATCGTCGGGATCATATATTTACGGGCATTCGCAAAATCGCCTTTCATCAGATAAGCCTCTGCCATATTTAAATAAGCCTCGCCATAACGTAATACGGAATAACAATAATCCAGTTTTTGTGAACCTGGGTCAGGTAAAGAAACAACAGGGTCATAATGATATTTCAACATGGCATAACCGGTTGAAGAATTATAGTTATCCAAATCTCCTGCCCTACGTCCGTATTCATCTTCCGCTCCTGCATTGATCGGACTGTTAGAGTTGGAACAGTTTCCGTCACGACGGAAGAAAATACGTTCCTGACCATTGAAATACAGACAGCTATCATATAAAATCGTTGTATAGAAGCGTAAATCTCTTTTCTTATCCTTACTAAAATACATCTTTTCATCGACGTTTGTCCCTGTCTGTACATATGATGCATCTTCCCAATACTTGATCGATCCGTCTGTTTCTTCTACCAGATAATCGTCTACTAAATCCTGCGTAGGCCATGAACCACCATCCATTCCCCAATAATTCATCGTTGCATGGATCGGAAAATTCTTTTTAGCATATTCCGATATATTACCGGCATGCCATAAACCCTGATATTGCATAGGAGTATCATGTAGGGATGAATTTAATTTAAGACGTTCCACTACCAGAATTTGTTCCTGTGCTGTAACTGCCGTTTCGTACGAACGGAACATATCATAATAAGGACTCAGTTGGCTGCCATCGGCATCTAATCCTAAGGCCGTACCTGCTGCAATCACTTTATCATAATATTGGCTTTGGGCAGAACCACCATCGGCATAAGCCGCCGCTTGATTTGCTACACGCATCAACAAAGCATGGGCAGCCATACTGCTGACACGTCCTCTGGCTACTTTTCCGGTTGCCGGTAATGCCTGGGCCGCTTCTTCCAAATCCTTTATGATAAAATCATATGTCTCCTTAACTGAAGAACGTGGTATTTGCAAATCATCCTCTACAGACAACACACGGTCAATAATCTGTAGTCCTCCATATTGACGGGCAAACAAGAAATAATGAGCTGCACGTAAAAATTTCAATTCCCCGATAGTACGGGTTTTAAATTCTTCTGAGAATATTTCACTTGCGGTAATCTCTTCCATTGCTGTGTGAATACGCCAAAGAACACTGTAATCCAACCATTCATAATTATCATCTGCGGTCACCCCTTCTGCACGGTCCCTCGACCAGTAAGAACTGTTCAGCGTACCTGTCATAGCATTCTTTGTTGAACTTTCAGCATGGCAGGAATAACGATGTCCGTATGCTCCTAGCCACAAACTTTTTTGTAGTACACTCGAGTAGATGGAATACACAAATGATTCTGCCAACGTTTCACTCGTCCATGTATCATCCCCAATGATCTTATCATACGGTCTCGTATCAAGAAAGTCCGAACATGAAGTATTTGTCAATGCAAGGCCTAAAACAACAAGGCCTATATATATTCTTTTCATAATTTACTCTTTTATCTGTTATTAAAATCCTAATTGAAATCCAAGGGAATAAGTACGCATCATCGGATAAGCATATCCGTCGAAGTTCGAAGCTTCAGGGTCAGCATATTTCACAGAAGGACCGATAGCGAATAAGTTCACACCAGAAGCAAAGACCGTCAGATTCTGTAACCACGACAAGCTTCTCAAAGCTGCATATTTCAAATCATATGAGACTGTCAACGATTTCAAACGCACATAATTTGAATTGCGAGCCCAAAAATCAGAATCGACATAGTTATTATTTTCATTCAACGACGTATTACCCGGACGAGGGAATGTAGCATCGGTGTTAGTCGGTGACCAGGTATCGAGCTGATAAGTAAAGTCCAGCCTTCGTTCACCTTCTTTTCCCATAGCTACAGCACTCATATAAGTCTGTCTACGACCGGTTCCCTGGATATTTGCCAAAACATTTAAACCTTTCCAGTTTGCCGACAAGTCAATACCAAATACAAAACGCGGACTTGCATTGTTTCCGTATTTACGCTGATCCTGCCCTGTAATCTGACCATCACCATTCACATCGGCATACCATAAATCACCGGGGCGCAGGTCTTTCGAATTAATACGTTTCGGATTATTCAATACATCTTCCGGAGTCATATAAAACTGTGTCCCGACGAAGCCTGTTCCCAGATAACCTTGCTTATATCCTTGTTCACGAGTATAAGGATTTGACAAAGTCACTTTATCTTCATTGGTTATTGCCTTAATCGAGCGATACCAGGTAAAGTTGAAACCGGCAGAGAAATTAACTTGCCCAATCTTATCCGTATATTTTACAAAACCATCCAATCCTTCAGAACGGTCTTCTGCCTTGGAAACAATCAAAGGCAGGTCATAACCGATCGGATCCGTATATTCATATTTCGGTGCCACCAGATATCCCTTTGTCCGTTCATAAAACCAGTCGAACGAACCTTCCAGTTTGTTTCCCAACGTAGAAAAATCAATACCAACGTCTGTTTTATCACGGGTGTACCAGGTCATATTTATACTGGGAGTAGCCCCCGGCGTAATCGAATTGACCATGCTTCCACCGATTACATATGCATTAGAATTATAATTGAAAGTTGTCAAATAAGCATAGTCGTCATGTTTTGCTCCGTTCAAACCGATTTCACCGTATGAGCCGCGCACTTTGAAGTAATCGAATATACCTAAATCCTTTACCGGCGAAAAGAACTCTTCTTCCGAAATAGCCCATCCCAAAGAACCGGAAGGGAAGAAACCGAACCGGTTCCCTTTCGGAAAACAGTCCGAGCCATCGTAACGTCCGGAGAACTCTGCCATATACCGGTTGTCATAGTCATAACGAAGACGGCCTACATATCCCATCGAGGTCTGTTTACTTTCTTTGTTGCTTGCCGTAATACTGGCAGCATCTCCGTTTTGTATCTGATGTATCGTCGACAGATAGAAGGTATTCGAACTGGCAGAAAGAGATGTCCCATGATAATACTGACGGTTGTGCACTAAAGTTACCAGTACATTATGTTTTTCATTAAAGGTGTTCTTATAATCGGCACGCACATTGAAATCATATCGGTTGTGCTGATAAGAAGAACGAGTCATACTGATATTGGAAGGATCTTCAAAGGTGGCATTCCCATCCGCATCATAATAGGTGGCATTTTCATACCAGTCAGCCCTGTCCTGACTCTCGATATTATAATTTCCGTCAAAACCAAACTTCAAGCCTTTTACCCAAGGTACTGCCCACTCCAGATTTACAGCCAATTGATTATAAACGGTACGATATTTGATTTCACCCGGACCATCGAGTTGTAAGGCTGGGTTATCAAATTGATTGGAGACTGTGCCGTCCTCATTATACGGTTTCTCAAAAGGTGTCCTGTCCTTCAGGCGGGAATAGAGAGTATATGCACTGGCGCTGGGATATAGTTCGTCTTTTACCGTTCCATTGACATTCAAACCGACTGTTAAACCTATTTCATCGAAATTACTGCTTACATTGGTTCGGTAATTATAACGATCATAGTTCAACTTATCCGATTTATAAATACCTTTCTGTCCCAGATAATTCAGACTACCAAAATATTTCAGCTTATCATTACCTCCACTAATAGATACCGTATGTTCATTCTGAGGTGTATAATTACGTAATAATGCATTTTCCCAGTTTGTGTATGAACCTAGATTTGCTTCAATCTCTGCCATTTCTTCTTGTGTTCTGAATGAATTGAGGCCATTACCTAAAGATTGGTTCAATTTATTAATGGCTGTTGCATATTCATATGCATTCAAACGCTCTGCCGGATAAGACGGTGTATTAAATGCGAAATTAGCCTGATAATTTACACTCAACTTTCCGGCTTTCCCTTGTTTAGTAGTGACTACAACTACACCATTACCGGCATTCATACCATAAACAGCAGTAGAGGCTGCATCTTTCAATACGGTCATCGATTCGATATCCGATTTATTCAGTGCCATAAAACGGCCGCTCGAAGAAACAAATCCGTCAATCACATATAATGGATCTCCATTACCACGTATAGAAACACTGGCTCCATTCTGCCCCGGCTCAGCCGATCCCTGCTGTACAATTACACCTGGTACACGTCCTTGCAAACTCGATCCCATGTCCGAAAAAGGAACTTCGAGCACCTTCGTGTTATCTACTGTAGCCAAGGCGGCCGTATTTTTCCGGACACTAGTAGAACCATATCCAACAACAATCACCTCATCCAATTTTTGAGTATCTTCCCGGAGAGTGATTTGTAAAGAAGATTTATTCTTCACCGGAATAGACTGGGTCAGATAGCCGATATAAGATATTTCCAGAATAGCATCTTCCGGAATTTCCAATGAGAATCGCCCGTCTATATCTGTTATACTTCCATTAGTAGTACCTTTTTGTACTACATTAGCTCCAATAACAGGTTCGCCGGTTTCATCGATAATCGTTCCTGTAACTTTTTTTCCTTTTTTCTGATTTAAACCATAGTTCAACTCGGTAGTGACCGAGTTGAACTGATCATGATCAGTTCTGGCATAAACATGACTTGAGAAAGGACCCGCTCCTAATAAAGTCGCAATAAAAAAGTATCCCCCTCGTTTCCAAACACACATTTTCTTGTTTTCCATAATAATAATGTTTAGTGAAAACTACTTTACATAATACTTTAATTCATAAAAGATTTACGATTACAAAGTAAGTTATGATCTCATTCTCAGTAAGTATAATGCTTGTGGTAAGAACTTTTAAATACGGAACGGATTCTTCAAAAATGTTCCAATTTAGGAACTAAAGGGAAAAATGTAATCAAAGATATTGAAAATATACTTAGTATATAACACAAAAAAGGCTGGACTCACATCGAATCCAGCCTTTTCTTTTAGATATAGAAACTTCTATTACAATGTAAACTCTCCTTCCAACCGGATATCATCTGAAGCTGCTCCAACCATGACTTTGAAGTCTCCCGGTTCTACCACCTGTTTCATTTCCATATTATAAAGAGACAGTTCTTCTTCACCCAATGTGAAAGTAACTTTCTTGCTTTCGCCTTTCTTCAGGGAGATACGTTCGAAAGCCTTTAACAGGATTGGGGACTGGGAAACAGAGGCTACTTTATCACAGATGTAAAGCTGAACGACTTCTTCCCCGTCACAGTCTCCGGTATTGGTCACCGTACAACTGACTGTTTGCAGGACATCTTTCCCATTACCTTTCTGCATCTCCAATTGACTGTAATCAAACTTAGTATAGCTCAATCCATAGCCAAAGGCATAAAGAGGCGTTCCTTCTTCTTCGACATAGGCACGCTGTTTTCCCTGTGAATAGAATAAGGGTAACTGACCTTCGCTACGGGGTACGGATACCGGTAGACGCCCGGCAGGATTATAATCGCCAAACAAAACATCGGCAATAGCCGTCCCACCCTGTTCACCCGGATACCAGGCAGTAAGCAACGCCTGTGCCTTTTCCGAAGCCAGGTTCATATTTAATGTACGTCCCTGGATATAAATAACAACCAATGGTTTGCCTGTAGCAGCTACCGCCTTCAGGAGTTTTTCCTGATCGCCCAGCAAACGCAATGTGCTACGGTCATATCCTTCGCCACAATCCATATCTGACAGGAGTTGGTTTCCGTCGTTAGAAACATCTGCTGCACCTGTACCTATATATTTTGTCTTGAAATCGCGGGCACTCGAACCACCAACAACCAAAACAACTGCATCTGCAGCACGGGCAGCTTCCACCGCCGCCGTGATATTACTGGTAGTTATATCACGGATTGCACAGCCTTTTACGTAATTCACTTTCGTTGAAGGAGAAACGGCTTTTCGTATGCCATCCAGTACCGTAACAATCTCTTCACGTTCCTGAGGAGCCGTATAGTCACCCAACTGGTTATACATCATATCCGCATTCGGACCGATCACAGCGATATTTCCGATATTTTTCTTCAGAGGCAATACACCTTCATTTTTTAATAAAACAATCCCTTCACGGGCAACTTCGCGAGCCAGTTCCTTGTGAGCTTTTGAACGTACCACCTGTTTGGCCTGTTCCGGTGAAACATACGGATTCTCAAACAACCCCATGCGGAATTTCAGACGGAGGACATTAGCGACCGCTCTGTTGAGGTCATCCATGGTGATGGCACCTTCTTCCAAGGCTTTCTGAAGATTCTTTCCATAAGCATTTCCTCCCAGGTCCATATCAAGACCAGCTTTTAAAGCTAGAACGGCAGCTTCCTTATTATCTTTCGCCACTCTTGCCCCTACAATACCTTCGATACTTGTTAAATCCGAATAAACGAACCCTTTAAAACCCCATTGATCACGGAGAACATCCGTCAATAAATATTTATTAGAAGTACAGGGAACGCCATCGATAGTATTATAGGAAGTCATAATTGTTGCGACTCCTTCTTCCACTGCTTTCTTGAAAGGAGGCAGATAATCGGAAAATAACTGACGCATACCGACATTGGCACGTGCACCGTTATGTCCGGCTTCAGGAATGCCATAAGCGGCAAAATGTTTCAAGGTAGAATACAAATGCTTTCCGTCATTCTGCGATTTACCCTGCATACCTTTCATAAAGGCAACTCCCAGATGAGTTGTCAGCACAGGATCTTCACCGAAAGTCTCTTCCATACGTGACCAACGGGGTTCACGGGCAATATCCAGCACCGGACCATAACCGATATTGGCCCCCTGTGAACGTGCTTCCAGGGCAATAGCCTCTCCCATCCGATGCATTAACTCTGCATTCCAGGTACTTGCCTGCGACAAAGATGTCGGGAAGACAGTGGTACCAATTGCCATATGTCCGTGCGGACATTCTTCTGCGAATAGGACAGGGATTCCCAGGCGGGTTTCTTCTACGGCATATTTTTGTAAGGCATTTAATGCTTTAGCTGACAGTTCCGGATTCAATCCTGTCTCCAACGTTTTTTGTGTCCAGGGATCGGCTCGAAGGACTGCCCAGAATGAACCGATAGGCATCGTCTTCATCCGTTCTTTATAAAGGTCGGAAGCAACAACGCCGTTTGTCGTTTTGGTATACATTTCCCAACCCAGCGGACAACATAACTGGCCGACTTTTTCTTCAACTGTCATACGCCCTATAAGATCTTTTACTCTGTCTTCAACAGGAGCCGTAGCCTGTTTGTATAACGGTTGTTGTGCCATTGCATGTCCTGCAAAGGCGATAAGCCCGATAATTAAAGAAGTTGTTTTACTCATATAACATGTGTTATTTTATTTCATTTATTATCTCTTCAAAGTGAACTGCAAAGCAACCGGTTCGTTTTTCAACCCTTTCGGAAGAATAACTTTTACCTTACCGTCCTTGCTGGTATATTTCACTGTTTTGTTACCTTTCAGCATTTTCATTTTTCCTGTCGGAATGTTCCCTGTCCATTCAATTGTTTCAGGCAAATTCTCTCCTTCCGGCAAAGCATAAACAGCATATAATGTTTTACCGTCCTTGTCTGCTGTAAACCAAACATTTCCATCATTATAAACCGGAGTGATACGAGTGTTGTAAATAGCCTTTCCATTGGCTCTCAGCCAGTCACCGATCACATGCAAACGTTCTGCAACAGCATCTTCAATAGTACCCTGTGGCGTAGGACCGACACCCAGCAGCAGACATCCGCCTTTAGCCGTGATTTCAGCCAGCAGACCGATAACTTTCGTCGGTGATTTATAAGGAGCATTAGGAACCCATCCCCAGTCGTTGCTCAAAGTAATACAACTTTCCCAGGGATTATTCAACTGAGTCTCAGGAATACTACGTTCCGGAGTTTGATAATTTTCATTTCTTCCACGGATAGTACGATCCACAGAAATCAACCCCGGTTGAGTAGAAGTACGTACCTTGTTCAATAATTTATCCAGATGGACATCTCCACCGGTCACCCAGCCGCCATCCAGCCAAAGGATATCGAAGTTGCCATAATTAGTCATCAGTTCATCCATCTGGTTATAGGTAAATTCCTGGTAATTTTTCCACCAGTCCGGATGACGGTCTATCTTATAATTCTGGCGGCGGTTGGGAGTTGCAAAATAAGGATTCCAAAACCATTCGCAATGCCAGTCCGGTTTGGAGAAATAACACCCGATCATGAAATCCTTCTGACGGAATGCGTCAAAGACATAACGGGCTACATCTTTTTTGGGGTTATTGGCAAAAGGACCGTTTGCAATAGAAAAATCTGTATATTTTGAATCAAACATACAGAAACCATCATGATGTTTGGTTGTAAAAATCATATATTTCATTCCGGCATCCTTCATAATATCAGCCCATTTGTCCGGATTGAACTGTGTCGGGTTCAGTGATTCCTTCAATCCCCAATACCACTTCTTGTATTCATCGTACGTCATATCCTTTTTACGGGAAATCCAGTCTACATCCTCTGAACAAATAGACCATGACTCTACAATACCCGGAACCGAATAAAGTCCCCAATGGAATAATACACCGAATTTCTGGTCCTGCCATTTATCAAGTTTATCCAAGACCTGTTGATCTGTAGGCCATTCATAATCAGTAGAACGTTCATGAACGAATCCTTGTACTTCTTGGGCGTTTACATTCATAGACAAAGCTACGCCAACTAAACATCCGAATAGTGTTTTCTGGAATTTCATAAAATGATTGTTTTAATTATTGTACATTCTTAATTTTTCGTTTAAGTCAAATCAGATTTAGTATTAAAAATCACGGCAAGTTATAGAAAATATCCCAAATGTAAAAATGTAATCCAGACAATATGTAACAAAAAAATGTATGGACCGGGGCGAGTGATTGATTTGTCAGACGACATTCAATCTCAGCCCGGTCCATACACTTTCTGTTCTATTTATTCCAAAGAACTATCCAATACGATAGTCTGCCCTTTTGCCAACTTAACTGATTTCACCAAGCCGGCATAACGCACTGGTATAATTTTATCCTTCTTCGTCCTGTCCGCTTTAATCACAGCTTTAGTCAATACTCCGTCTTTCCAGAAAATATCGACCTTATACCCACCACGTGCCCGTAATCCGGTAACAGAGCCTGTCGGATATTTTGCAGGTAAGGCTGGTAACAAGCTGATTTCCCCTGCATGACTCTGTAAAAGCATTTCGGTAATGGCGGTAGTAATACCTAAGTTTCCATCTATTTGCCATGATTTCATAAATTCGCAAGTCAAATTCGGAGATAAAGCCAGGTCAAAATGACGGTCTATCACACGTTGCACACTATCCGGTTCTTCAAAACGGGCCCAGTAAACAGCCGGGAATGATCCTGTCCAGCTACCACTGTTATAAGAATAACCCGGACGTCGGTATTCTATCGTTTTTCTGAAAGCCTGAGCCAGTTCAGGTGTCCCGCGCAACGTTATTTGACTTCCTACGGCAAATGCCCAACCATGCCCGACCTGTCCGCTGGCCGGATTGGAAGGTTCCCAATCGTCATTCCATTCCTGTAGTTGTCCTGTTCTTGGACTGATCTTCATCGGAGGCAGTTTAGCATATGCCTTTGCCACTTCTTCTTTAAAAGCTCCGTCATTCAGAATTTCAGCAGCATTCATCGTGTTTTCAAACAAAGCACGAATGATCTGCATATCCTGAGCGGAACCGATACAGGCCCATCCCTTCTCGCCATTTGGTTTGATATAACCATTCTCAAAAGATTCGGATGGACTCATTACCAGATACCCATCCCGGTCCGTTTGCAAGTTATCCAGATAAAAGATGGAAGCACTCTTTAATAAATCATAGTGATTGTGAAGGAAATCCTTATCCAGAGTAAACAGATAATGTTCCCAGATATGCTGGCAAAGCCAGGCACCTCCTACCTGAAACAAGGAATATAATCCGGTTCCTCCAACCATCCAGGTCGTACGCCATATATCGAGATTATGATGGGCAATCCATCCACGGGAGTTATACAGGTTCTTGGCTGTCCTGGCACCGTCGACAGATGTCTCCCGGATCATATCGAACATCGGGAAATGGCATTCGGAAAGATTGGTGATCTCAGCCGGCCAGTAATTAATCTCCGCATTGCAATTGATCGTCCAGTTTGCACTCCAGGCGGGTTGCATGTCCTGATTCCAGATACCTTGTAAGTTTGCCGGCTGTGAACCTGGCCGTGAAGCCGAGATAAGCAGATAGCGTCCGAACTGGAAATACAAAGCAGTAAGGGCCGGGTCCATGCTGGGTTTATAATTTTTTATTCGCTGGTTAATCGGTAAATTTGATTCCGGAGATTCACCCAAATCGATACTTACCCGTCCGAACAGGGAAGAGTAATCTGCCAGATGCGCCTTATATAAATCAGGGTATTTCTTTGTTTCCAGAGAGGAAAGATATTTTTTGCATATTGCTTTTTCATCTCTCCCATTTACAGCAGGATCTTTATCGAAACCATTAAAGCTGGTGGCTGCAACAAAAGTAATAGTGGCAGATGCCGCATCTTTTACATGCAATTTATCATCTTGGGCAGAAATCGTTCCTCCCTCCTGCTTTACTAATAACCGACCTTCAAAACGCATGCCTTTCCCTTCCTTATATACCGGAGGATGAACGCCTGTATAATTAGGATCGGTATGCCAGGGAGCCTGCCCGTTGATTACAATCTGATCACCTTCCACCTTTGTCTGGTTATTGATCTGACTACCCAGGCCAGCGATAAACTCAACAGCGTTCTCCTTATCTGCAGAGATATTCATAACAAGAGCCTGGTCGGGATATGAAGCAAACAGTTCCCGTTTATAATTAACTCCATTCTGCGTATATGTAATCGTGACAACTCCCCGGTTCAGGTCCAACTCTCTTCTATATCCGGAGAGATTTCCATCACCAGGCCATTCCAGCAGAATATCGGCTAAAGGCATATAATTCTGGTTCCAGGGGCCGAGCATATGTTTATCGATCAGTTCTTGAGCCTCCAGGTTCTTTTCTTCCAATAGTAATTTTCGTATTTCCGGAAGACATTTATAAGCTCCCGGCCGCTGCAAATCCCGTGGTTCGCCACTCCAAAACGTATCGTCGTTTGTACGGATGGTATCTTTGGTTACTCCCCCATAAACCATCCCACCCAAACGCCCGTTGCCTATAGGAGTCGCTTCATACCAGGAGGCGGCAGGCTGGTCCATATAAAGGATGGTAGAAGATAGATTCTTTGCCGGAGGTTGACCTCCGGCACAAGATAATAATGCTACCGGTAATAGGTACCGGATAACTTTTATAAAAGTGTTTCCCATAATATATTTATCAATTATTTATAGCCGGATTTCTGATCCAATTGAGGATTAACATCCATCTCACTAAGCGGAAATGGCCACACATACATATGGTCCTCAAATGTACATTTTCCTGCCGGAGTTACCAAAGAATTCATTACCTCTTTTGCTGTCTTCCACCGGATTAAGTCAAAATGGCGTAATCCTTCGAAAGCCAATTCACGTCTTCTTTCCAGCCGTAGTTCATCACGGGTTACAGATGTTACAGAACTCAAGCCGGCTCTTTCCCGGATTTCGTTCATGCACTTGACAGCCAAAGCATCTGATGTAGTACCATTCCCTTGCTCCATCATTGCCTCTATATACATCAGATAAACATCTGCGTAACGGAGAATAACAACATCATTATCTGTCCGGAAATCATAATTTGTATATGTGTAAGTTTCCTTTTTGTATTTATCCATATGTTTCAGTAAGATCCATCCTGTCAAAGGAGCCTGTTCTGTCGATGCTTCTTCTCCAAAAGGATTGATAAATGTTTTCTCACCTATGCCTGTAAAAACATACCATTCTTTTAGACGTTCATCATTCTCATTATAACATTTCATCAGATCGTCCATTGGAGCGATTTCATTCTGATAATAATAAACCATCTCTGCATCATGCCGGTAATCCGGGTTCAGGTAGGTAATGGAAAAAATAATTTCCGGGTTATCCTTCTGTCCTTCTCTTTTTATAAAAATAGACTGATAAGTATCTGCCAGACGATATTGGCCGGACTGAATCAATTCCCGGGTAATGTTTTCTACCGTTTTCCAATCGCCCTGAAATAAAGCAATCCTTGCCTTTAAAGCCTGGGCGGACCCTTTTACTGCATGTCCGCTGCCATAAGCAATGTCCGGTAAATTTTCTACGGCAAAATTAATATCCTGATAGATAAAATCATATACCTCTGAAGCCGGACTTTGCTTTACTTTAGAAGCCTCCACCGAGGCTATCGCCTCCTTATACAAAGGAACATCACCGTAAAAACGAACTAACTCGAAATAGAAAAAAGCTCTTAGAAAACGAACTTCGGCTTCATAAGCATTTGCCTTTTCCTCACTCAACTTGGCATTCTCTTTCGCTATCGGGAAATTCTTCATAAAATTATTACACGCTGCAACGCCTTCATATCCGGCTTTATAATTATCACTGATAATTCCACCGGTCGTCGCTTCTATCGATCCACTCTGGATACTGGCTATTCCGCTCCAGGTTGTCCAAGAGTAAGAATTATCTGTAATATTATCCAGTCCGTAGCGGCTCCAACTCATCGATCCTCCTTTGAGTTTGGTATAAACACCAGCAATTCCGCTTTGAATATCGAGTTCGGTTTTCCAGAAATTATCCGGTCCTAACTGGTCCTGAGGAAACAGATCCATATCGTTACATGCAAGCATGGTAAACAGCAAACATGTAAGAAGCATATATATCAGATTCTTTTTCATGGTTGTTTTTTTTAAGTTTTAAAATTTAAGATTTAATCCAAGTGAGAAGGTTTTCGCATGAGGATACTGGGCATGCCAGCCATCTCCCGCCCGTTCCGGATCAAAATCAGGATACTTCGTAAAGGTGAAAAGATTCTCTCCCGAGAAATATACCCTCAGAAAATCAATACCAACTTTATTCAATAATGATTGCGGCAGATTATATCCTAATTGAATATTCTTCAATCTCAGGTAAGCGGCATCTTTTAGATTATAAGTGGAACGTAATCCCGTCATCGGTGCATAACCATGCGTATAAAGTGCCGGAACATTGGTATCCGTATTTTCCGGAGTCCATGCATCCAGGAATCGTGAAGATGGAGGAGCTCCCTGTGCAAACGGGGCATCGCCAAAGAAGTCCGTCCATATCTTGCGGCGGGTTATTCCCTGGAAGAATACCGACAAATCCCAATTCTTATAGCCGACATTAAAGTTAAACGAATATAACATTTTAGGATAGACACCTTCTACCATTGTCCTGTCTTTTCCATCGATTACTCCGTCATTATTCAAATCCTTAAACTTGATGTCTCCCGGTTTTGGATTATTCGGATGGTCCGGTGAGTTGGCTATATCTTCTTCCGACTGGAATATTCCGTCCCAGATATATAGATAATGTTCTCCATACGGTTTTCCTACTTCATAAATATAACTGCCATAAGAAGGAGCTCTTAATTCCAATACCTCATTCTTATTTATGGAAGCCATAAAGCCTACTCCGTAAGTAAATTCGCCAATCCTGTTCTGATGTCCGAATTCCAATTCAAAACCACGGTTTCGCAATTTTCCGTAATTAATTGTCGGAGCTCCCATCCCCACACTCAGCGGAATAGCAGCTTGCGATAAAATACCATCAGTTATTTTATTGTACCAGTCGATCGTTGCAGAAAACAGGCCGTTGCCTAATGTAACATCCATTCCGACATCCGTCACAGTCGTTGTTTCCCACTTCAAGGATCTGTCCTTCAGATCTTTTTGTATCACAGCCTGCTGCACCGCTCCGTCAAAAATATAAGCAGTACTGGAATAAACCTCCTGATAAGGATAATTACCAATTTCCGAATTCCCCAGTTTACCCCAGGAAAGACGAAGTTTTAAATTATCCATCCAGTTAATATTATCTTTGACAAATGATTCCTCTGAAATTCTCCACGCACCAGAGAAGGAAGGGAAAATACCCCAACGATTATCTGTATGAATCCTACTGGTTCCATCATAACGGAAATTAGCCTCCGCCAGATACTTCCCTTTATAAGAGTAATTCAAACGTCCGAAAAGAGAACGCAATGAATATTCGGCAAGTCCTCCGGATAAAGTCTGTCCGGCCGTGGAACCGCCATTGATTTCCGTCATCGAATCTGAAGGATAGTTCTCACGCTTGCCTTCCAGCGTCCGTGCGCTCTGAGCCTCTTCCTGATAACCCAATAGAGCCTCTATGCTATGATCGTTCGTTATATCCCAGGAATATCCCAAGGTTGTATAAAACATACGATAAAACTCCCTTTGATCCCGGTTGGATACACCTTTCTCCGGGAAAAAATCAACAGCATACATGTGTTCATCTGCTCCTCCCGGTTTATAGTCAGATTCTTTCAGGTAATAATAGCCTTCAGGATGGGCCGGAATGCGTATTCAGGAACTGGTCGGCATAACGAAAACCAGCCTTAGTCGTCCAGTTCAACTGCATATTATCCTTTTTAATAAAATCAACAATGGCATAAGCCTGCGCATTGGCAATCCAGTTCTCCACCTTCCGGGAAGTCTCGTTCATTGCCCAGACAGGATTTCGGTTCAGCCATTCGCCACCATAACTCTCCGGCATATTCAGATACGAATAACGACCGCTTCCATCCGGCAAATAAGGTTTTGTCATTGGACGTGACTGAAGGATCATCAGGACTAATCCATCATTCGTATAGTATGGTTCATCCAGTTTGCCATTATAAAAATTACTGGTTGCCCCGATCTTTATCCGTTCATGCACCTGTGCTTCCAGATTCATCAGACCGGTATATCGCTTGTAATCATGCCCCGGCAGCAGACCTTCCTGCTTTAAATATCCAAGAGAGACATTATAGGTCACCTTTTCCGTACCACCGCTTACATTGATGTTGTGCGTCATGTTTGAACCGGTTTTGAAGGTTTCCTCCATCCAGTTATAATCCGGATACAGGTTCATATCCCGATTAGGATCACTATATTTATCAATCATTTCTTGGGAATACTTCACCTTCCCTCCCATACGGTCAGCCATCTGGTTATACATTTTCATATAAGTAGCCGATTCCCAGACCTGATCGCTCAGGCTAGTCGCTTGTTGCCAGCCATAATTAAAACTATAAGAGACTTGTGCCTTTCCTGATTTCCCCTTTTTCGTGGTTACCAGAATAACGCCGTTAGCCGCCCGGGCACCATAAATAGCAGCAGACGCAGCATCCTTTAAAACACTGATGGATTCTATATCATCCGGAGCCAATGCACTTAGAGATCCTATAATCCCATCGACCAGTATCAGCGGATCGGAACTGGCACCAAACGACCCTTTCCCACGAATGGTAATATTTCCGCTATCACGCCCCGGTTGAGCCGAATTACTTACAATCTGCAAGCCGGGGATTTTCCCCTGAATCATATTCTGAACATTCGGCTGCGGCCGTTCTTCCAGTTCTTTTGCACTGACAGACGATACAGATCCCGTTAAGTTGATCTTTTTCTGCGTACCGAAACCGACCACTACCACTTCATCCAGCCTTTGCGTATCTTCTTTCAATGCTATATTCAGAACCTCCCTGTTCTGAACCGGGATTTCCATAGTCAGATAACCTATATAGGAAACTTCAAGAATAGTACCCTGCGATACCGAAAGTGTGAACTTTCCATCCATATCCGTGATAGAACCGTTGGTTGTTCCTTTTTCAACCACATTAGCCCCTATCACAGGCTGTCCGGTTTCATCTACAACCGTACCGGTAATTACCTTTTTTGCCTGCTGATTAACAATATTATTATCTTCCGGTTTGTAAATAATAATATGCTTATCTTTAATCTCGTATTGTAATCCTTGATTTTTCAATACCTGATTCAAGATAGTTCCTACTGTTTGCTGGTGGACCTGTACCGAAACCCTTTCCTTCAAATTCACCTCACTACTTTTCAGAATGACCGAAAATTCCGAATTCTTTTCTATCTCATTAAAAACACTTTCTAACGTCTTATTATTTATATTCAAATTAAAACGAGTAGTCTGGGAATAACCTGGAGCTGCAAACATATTATAAGATAGAAAAAATAAGAGAATAAATATGTTTCTCATGGCTATAATTGTCTTTCGGTACCCGGGTTTTCCCCGACCGGTACCTGTGTTATTTTTCATAATGAACCAATTTTAATTAACAATAAACTCTGTAACATGATCTCTCTGATCCTATATCAAGGATCCTGATACTGCCTCATATTTACTGCGAATAAATAAAAAGCAGGTGGTAATGATTTTTCATTTTATCATAGGCAACAGTATTTAATTAGTATTTCTTTCTTATTTCGATGGTACCATTTTTCTTTTCATATTTCCAAAAACGCTTGTGGGACAATAAGGTCAATATTTGTTCCAAATTTTCATTATAACCGAAATGGGCAAAATAACGATCATTTTTAAGAGATTCGGAAGCAATCAATATTTTCACGTTGAATTTGCGTTCCAGTATTTTAGCTATTTCATCCAATGTCGTATCTCTGAAATACAACACCCCTTCTTTCCAGGACAGATATTCAGCTGTATTCACATTCCTACATTGAAATTCACCGGTCCGATTATCCAATACCAATTGTTGATTAGGTCGCAGAACAATGCCGTTTACCGCTTCTTTATTTGATGGCATTGCCTTTACCAAACCCTCTTTCAGTGTCACAATAGTCTGATTATCATCTTTATAGGATTTAAAACCAAACTTCGTACCTAAAACCTTAACCGACAAATTATCGGCATTCACAAGAAACGGATGTTCAGCATCTTTCGCCACTTCAAAGAACCCCTCCCCGGACAGACTGACACATCTCTCCTTTCCTGCAAATAATGTCGGATAGGTTAACTTTGATCCTCCGTTTAAAGTAACAACAGTTCCATCCGGCAGCGTTATTTTAGTCGTCACACCTAACGGAGTCACTGTTTCCGCATATAGATTAGCCTTTAACTCCTGTCCGGACTTATGACCGAGATGATAAGCCGCACTAACAGACATGAGTAACAATAAAGCAATTCCGGCAGCTACTAAAAAGCGTATGTTAACACGTTTTCCGTTCATCCGGGAAGTCAGTATGGAATCCGTCTTTATTTTATCATTAACACGTTCAAAAACAAATTCTTTACTATCATTTACCTGTTCTGATACATCCGGATGTTTTAAAGCATTCAATACCCGAAATACTTCCTTACATACTTCATCTACTACCTCTTTATTTTCATCAACTTCTTTTAAAGTCATGATCTCTTATTTTTCATTAATCCTTATAATCTATCATATCTCTGTTTATAAAGAGTATTCCTCCGTTTTTCACCTATAGAGATATTTTTGTTTTTCACTTTTTTTATCATTAAAACTCAAAGAAGGATAGTACTTCTTGACCGTTTCCACAATTTTACGAATAGCAATATTCATTTGCTGCTCAACCGTTCCTTCCGTAATCGATAGAATCCGGGCAACTTCCTTATGTTTTAAACGTTCTTCCCTGATCATTAAAAAAACAAGTTTACATCGTTCGGGCAATTCGGAAACAGCACCGTTATAAACATCAAGCATTTCCTCTTCTATCATCTCTCCTTCCACGTTGTTTCTATCGATCAGTAGTTCTACAGGCATATCATCGATGGAGATATTCGAATTTTTCTCTTTTTGTTTCAGATAATGATAAGCCTCATTCCGGCAAACAATATAAATCCAGGCTTTCAGATCCTTTATGTCAAGCAGGGAATTTCTCTCTTTCCAGAATATAAAAAAGACATCGGAAACGACTTCCTCACAGTCCGCCTTATTAGGTAAAAAATAATGGATAAACCGATATACCTGTGGATAGATTATATCATAAAAAGAGCGGAAAGCATCCCTGTCTCCGGAAGCAATCCTTATCAACATAATTTCTGAAATAAAATAAGTATCTCTCATTCTGCAATATTCTCGAACCTCTTACCTATAATGTTCGTCTCTTGATAATAACGAGTAAAGATTCACCATTTCCCTATAATGAAAAAACCATTTTAACATATTTATATTACATAAGTTATATCTTTGCACGCAGTTTTGATTGACAATATATCTGTAACATGATCTGTCACAAAACAAAAACGGGAAGTGCTGCGAACACTTCCCGTTACTTTTATTGACATGTACCTATTTCAAAACTTAACCTGCCGGCTTTATATCCACCCATTCACCTTTACGGGTTTCAAACGATAATATGCCATCCTCGTTCGTTACATCTCCGGCATTACCCGTTACTACTGCTTCGTCTGTTCCGAACGGAGAAGCGAGACGTAATGTTCCGCCCTGTTCAGGATAGATGCGAAGTTTGGTGATCTTTCCGTTTTGTTTTTCGGCAGAGATAAGGAAAGCACCCATGGCACGAAGGTTATCAAAAGAGACATTCGACCAGTCGGAAGGGATTGCCGGGAATACACGGATGATTCCGGTATGGCTTTGCAAAAGCATTTCCTGGATACCGGCAGCGAAGGCAAAGTTACCTTCCAGGGTAAACGGACGGTATGTGAATCTGGATTTTCCTGTTTTTGTCTGGTCGCCGTTGGCATGAAATGTATTACGCAAGCAAAAACATTCAGCAAATGTACGCAATTCCCGGGCAGCGCCATCACCGTCAAATGCACGGGCTTTCATATTACCAAACCAACTGTATGAATAACCGGTCCAGTAATCGGGACCATAATCCTGCAACTTCTTTATCGTAGCTTTAATGATCTGTTGTGACTTTTCACCCTGGCTCCAATCCAGCAAACCCAATGGATGGATAGCCATCGCATGAGAGAAATGGCGGTGGGACTGATCGTATGAGAAACCTTTGGCAAACGTCAAGGCACCATCCTTATCCACATCCAGTTCCGGTAGTTGTTCATTCAGTTTTTTCCAATGAGCTGCCTCTTCCGGGATCTCTAATTCCCCGGCAAGTTCAGATGCGGCACTGAAAGCAAACTTCATCAAAGCCAGATCATAGTTTGTCATATCCTTAAACCAAGCATTGATCGAGTTATCGTATATCTCAGGACTGGAACTCATGGTCAGTTTACGAACACCCTGAGCATCCACCACGGATATTTGTTCCAGATATGTAGCCACGTCTTTCAGGAAAGGATAAGCACGATCTTTCAGGAAATCACGGTCCATCGAATATTTCCAGTGAAGATAAAAATGCTGTGCCAGCCAGGCTCCGGCCGTCTGCGACATGGAATATTGAATCCATCCACCCATCGGAACACCTAACAACGTACATACACCGGGGACATTCATACCATCCGTTTCAAAATACTGGCGGGTATATTCCTTATAGACATCACGCTGATTCCAAAGCGTATTCAGATAACCCAAACCTTCCGTCAGGTGGTTGCCGGTATAAGTCGGCCAGTAACTGAGTTGAGTATTCAGGTCATGATGATAATCGCCTTTCCAGGGCGGGAGTTTACCGTTATCGGCAGTCCATACAGCCTGCAAAGAGATAGGATAAGAGTTTTCGCGGGTGGCAGAACCATATTTATACATTTCATTATCATATTGTTTCTGCAAAACAGGATCCGGAAGTGTGACGGATGACTGTGCCCAATAGTTCTTCCAGAAATTCAGGTGAGACTGATAATCCTGATTCACTCCGCGTGTCATGGCTTCCTGTGTCTTTTCAGTTGCCTTATCGGATTCCAATGAAGAAGTCACACTCCAGACACCATACAGCGTCTTTCCTTTCTGCTCCCAACGAACATTCACATCATACGAAAAACCATTCCAGCCTTCCTGATGATAGGCTATCTGATTCGCATCTTCATCAATAGTACCTTGTTTATAACCTAGACGGCGCAAATCCTGCCCTTCTACGGAATTACCGGCTTTATCTCCTCCTGTACTGTATTTGGGAGAAATTAAGGTAGGAGTTATCGACGAGGGTAAATCCTCGAAAACAAACCAACCGACCGGTTCGGTGGCATGAACAAAAGTTTTCAATGTAGTTCCATTATCCCAGGTCGCTTCACAAAGCGCATCATTCAAATAAAGACGGACATCGGAAGGAGAGCCTAGTTCTTTCAAAGAAAATTCCAGCGCCGCTCCCGGTATTTTGGACGGAGCCGGTTGACGGTCATACGGATGGTCGTATTTCTGCTGAACCGGAAGATAATCCTTTTTCTTCACTTGTTCACGAACCCAGGCAAACCGGTTATTCGGACCGGAGATACTATCCATCGGACGCAAATCCCAAAGGTCAGTCCTGTCCAGGGATAAGCGTAAAGCCGAATCCCGCTGCCAAACCAGGGCACCAACAGTCGCATTTCCTAATGGCATTCCCTCATCCCAGGTCTTTGCCAGATCGGAGAATTGTAAATCGCTATCCGACGGTCTAACCGGAAGATCAATTCCGGCATTGCAGGATGTCAGTAACCACACACTTAATGCTAATAATAAGTTTTTCTTCATAATATCTGTTTTTTTCACTTATATACAAAGATAAAAAGAGGAAATATATAAAAGCAACATACTTCCTCTTTTCTTTATATCCATATCGGATTCTGCAAAAAGATTCCCTAATTTTACAAAAAACCGACAGTCTTTATTGAACGATCATTCCTCCACGATAGCCACTTTCGAAATAACCAGATCAGGACCATTCTTCAGCTTTGCTTTCAAACGAAGTATTCCGTCATTTGAATCTTCACGCATAATATGGAGTTTAACCCATGACTCTTCATTCTCTTGTTTTACCAATTCGTAGTCACGACCTTCAAAGACTAGATGCCCCGTGCGTCCTTTCTTATCCTGGTCGGCAAAACAAACATATAAGGAGCCTATGATTCCCGGAGGACATTGGATCGTCAACTCCATCTCCTTTGCCTGCCAGTCGGGAGTTATCTCGTATGTTGTCTTCTTATTGGCAAAGGTTTTATCCGGAGCTGCACAGTCTATATACAACAAAGCATTGCTGAACTCGCCGGTAACAGTACTCTTCAATGGTTCCACATAAGTCAGCATTTTCTGCAAGGAGGCAATATCTTTTTCATACGAAGGATCAAAATCGTCCGAACTCATATAATGCAGGATGCTGTTCTTCAACTGGCGTGCAGCCGGATTCTTTTCATCTTTCAGGTCAAAGCCGCAGACAAGCAATTTTCCTTTTCCCACTTTCAACTCAAAGATAGAGGCCAGCTTATTATTCCGGTGGAAATCATCGATCGGCTGCGCAATCGGCTTATAACTTTCCGGATAGTCGTTGATATAGAAGGCACGGGCATCTTTATAAACGGATTGCCACTGCCAGTCGCTATGTGAATCGGTCGGGAACTGTGCAAACAACGGATGTTTATCGCGAACAATCATACCGATCGTATTCTTACCCTGCCCGGGGAAGAAAGTCAGCGACCAATATAAAGGATAAAAACTAATCTTATCGCAGGTTTCTTCCGTCCCTAAAGCAGACGCCTGCAAAAGAACCTTCTCTCCTTTTTCCAAACGTTTCAGGCATTCCGCATCCATCCGGTCGGTAACATACACATCTTCGGCCACAACAGGTTTGCCCGAAGATTTTGCAGACGGATAAACCCAGATATTCCAACGGTTAACTATGGGCCGTCCCTGCAAACCGACTTCAACCGTCAGTTTTTGAGCGGCAGAGATAGAAGAAAGATCGCAATTTATTTTACCTCCCAGTTCGGAAGTACCTACGGGCCAACGGCGGAATGCAGTCTTTCCGGAAGCGACCAGATTACTGTCTTCATCTTTAATCTTCCAGTAAAGCCCCTCCTGCAAATCTTCGGTTCCGTAATGTGCCAACTGCATTTCAGCCGTAAAAGGCTTGTTGTTTTCCCATACATATTTAGGCATACGTAACAAAGGAACTGTCGTATCATGGTGCGCACGGAACTGTTCAGGCGTTGTAATGCCTTTGCTGTCATAAAAAACATCCAGCCAACCGATCAACGCTTCGCCCTGCCCCTGATAATCCTGCATGCTAAGCAACTGGATACCGGCACAGGATGGTGTACGAAGGAAGGATTCTATTTCATATTTGTACATGATCTGGTTCAGGGCACCGGAAGCCGCGACAAATTCCTCATTCTGTTCTTCGATCTTGTTTTTACGCGCCTGTTCACGAAACTCTTCAAAGTTACGGGCTTTCAGTACACCTGTATATTTCTTTATCTCCTCCCATTTCGGATAAACCGGCCATTGCCCGATCTCATGCGAAAGAATGGGGATGTCCGAACGTGAATACACATCTTCAAAATCCCAGGCGGTAGAAGCACCGCCCCGAAGCCCGCGGGTTCCGCCCAGTCCGTCTATATAATGGGTGACCATATATTGATCGAGCGGCATGATCTTACGAGCCGTTGAAGTTGCATACAGGCGGCGCGAGTCTTTTTCTTTCAAGGGTTTCATCCACGACTCCATCACTTCGAAATCAGAGTTACCCAACTCGTTACCGATACATTGCATAATGAAAGACGGATGGTTGCCGTAAGCATCGATCATACGGGTTAATTCCTGCTGCACATACCGGTCGGCCGAAGGATTCTTACCCAATCCCTGCGGATGGCCTTTGGTATCCATCTCTTTTCGTTCTTTCTGCTCGACAGACATCCACCAGTCGATCCAAATCGTTTCTGCCTGGATATAAATACCGATCCGGTCAGCCGCGATAAAAGCAGCTTCCGGAGGACACCAGGAGTGAAAACGGACATGGTTCAGACCATAGTCTTTATAAATACGGAAAATCTTTTCCCAATCTTCTACCTTACAAGATGGATACCCCGTCAGCGGAAAGTGTACGCAATCGAGATTACCACGCAGAAAAACAGGTTTTCCGTTGATAAGAATTTTTGATTTGGATGTTGTCACTTCCCGGAAACCGAACTCAATTTCACGGGTATCGTATATTTTCTTTTTATCCCGTATGGTAACTTTCAACTGATACAAATGGGGAGTGACATCATTCCATAGCTTGATACCCTCCGGCATAGATGCTTTAAAATTCAGTACGTTCGCTCCCTTCTGTAACGGCTGTTCGGTTGTTTCCGTAAAAACAACCGTTCCACTCCCACGCTCGGTCAGTTGCCAGGTTATATGTGCATCGACCTTTTTGGATGAAGTATTCATCAAGATATCCATCAGTTGCAGAGAACAGGGAGAAACCTTGGTAAACACCTGCGGATTAGAGAAATGAACCGGCTCTATCGCCTTCAGTTGCAGGCGTCCGACAGCTCCATTCCAGATACTTTGCGTATATTCCGTATAGACATGACCTTTATCGCCAATATTATAGATCAGATCATTATTGATACGAATAGTCAAACGATGCTTACCAGGGGATAGATAACCGAGATCATGGTAATGGGGAGTAGACAAAGCATCCTGCACGGACACCTCCTTTCCATCCACAAAAACACGTGACTCCCATAAGACGCGTTCCAGTTCCATCCGAATGCGTTTTCCGTTCCATTCGGATGGAATTTCAATTTCTCTCGAATACCAGGCCGGACCGTAGTATTTATAAGCACGGGTCAAGATACCGAAATCGGAACCGGACGTCTTCTCGCCATATTGCGCTTCATCGGTTGTTCCCGGCAAGGCAATCGTTTTATCAAACGAACGGTCTTGCCAGTTTTCTTTCATCCCCTGATCGGCAGGGTCGAGACTGAACTGCCAGGTTCCTGCCAACGATTGAATATCCTGCGCATGCAGATAACATCCCAGAGTTAAAGAAAGTAGTGTTAGCGAAATAGTTTTGCTTAGCTTCATATAAAATTATGTTTCTGATACAGTCAATTAGCCCGGTCACAGTATGATTTACCCGCCAGCATGTGTGGATAAACTCCAATTCTTTATTCATATCACAGCTGTGAAACAAAAGAAACTCAACTGTGATACAAACGGAATCCAACTGTGAAACAAAAGAAATACATCTGTGATATGGAAAGAGTATTTGCTTATTCCGTCATAAACTTGAAATTATATTCACTGAATGACCAAATCTTTTTTCCTTTCGGTTGAACGGCTTTCCCTTTTTTCTTTCCTTTCTTATCAACCGTAACGGTCAGGTCGATGCGGGTAAACTCTCCCTTTTCGTAGTTATAGGAACTTCCGTCATCATCATAGAGAGAATATGTGCCCGGTTTGTTTCCATAATGCCGTACTTCCAGCGGATATTTCCGATCTCCGAATTTCGACATGGCAGGCCAGAGTGGGATAATACCACCGTCTTTTACATATACAGGAATATGGCGGTCAGCCGGGATAACAGTAATGACTTCTCCCTCACCGGCAAACTTTCCGGTATAAAAATCATACCATTTACCTTGCGGGAGAACGACTTTACGTTCTTTCTCACCGGCAAACAAAGGAGCGACCAGGATATTCTCGCCGACCATAAACTGGTCTTTCACTTCCCGGCGTACAGCCATCGCATACGGGTTCTCAGTTGCATCCAGCTTACCTTCTTCCGTCTGTGCTTCAACAGAATAACCTTCTTCCAGATTCATGGCACGTACCGGAGGTGTTCCATAAAAAGCATAATCGGCAAAAGCGGTATATAAATAAGGTATCAACTGAATACGCAACAAAGCGATTTCACGAATATCATCTTCTACATCTGCAAAAGTCCATGGTTTCGTCCCGTCCGCCCAGGCATTCAACTGTGCAATAGGCGAAAAACAAACGGTCTGCATCCGTCGAAGCCATTCTTCCGATGTTTTGGAGGAACGAACTTCCGGTGTCCATAACACGCCGATAAAAGAACTGTTTATCAAAGCGGTGATAAAACCGCGATGGTCGTAATAGTCATTATACAGGACATAAGGATAAGCATTCGTTCCCGCATTACCGGCACGCACCTGCCCATAAGTACGCAGATTCTTTTCACGATACATCTTTACCGTTGCCTGTTGCATCAGCGAACCATACAGGTTACGCAACTGTTCCGCCGGGATACCGGAAGGAAACGTCGCTACGTCAGGCCACAACCAGGAATCATAACCATCGTTCTCATCCATCTTATATCCGCTTATTCCCAGGTCGACCTGATGTTTACGGAAGTGATCGGTCATGATTTTACAGGCTTCAGGCATGGAGTAGTCGGGAACCTCACCCAGCCAGACCGTATGAGAACCGGTATAGGGTTTTATTTTATTGTATACTTCACTATGTTTGGATACATACGGATTCATCCAGAGGTTCAATCGTATATTCCGGTCGAGCATCTCTTTGGCAAAGCCGGGAGCATCCGGGAAACGGGTTTTATCCCATTCGTAGGTACAAGGATAAGCTTTACTATGCCATCCCGGTTCAAGGCCGATCACGGAAAGAGGAAATCCGCGTCTCTCAAATTCATCTACCTCTTTCTTTACATCGTTATCGGTAAACAAAGTCGGTGTACGATGCCAGAAACCCAGTCCCCAACGCGGAGGCAAGGCGCCACCACCATTATACAGATTGTAACGGCGAACGACATCCTGCATGGTTGGCCCCGCAAAGAAAACCAATTCCACACCCTGTGCGGGAACCAGGACTTCGATATTGTCGGAATAAGGTTGTGCAGGCCAGGTCGGATCTGTATTACGGTCTTGTTCCTCCGGAGCATTCGGTCCCTTGCGAACGGCCGTTCCTACCCATAAATCTATATAGCGGGCGGAATTGATCAATACACCATAGCCGCGGGAAGAGACGAAGAAAGGAACCGGTGCATGGGTACGGCCGTTATCGCTTCCGGTGTAATGATCCATGTGCAGCCGCATGATACGGCCCCGTTGTTCGACAGTTTTGAAGTTAAGCCCCAGACCGAATATCTTCTCCCCTTTTTCCAACGGGAAACTGATATACGTTTTGCCATCTCTTAATTCTGTTTTTACATCAGCCGGTGAAATAGGTAACCGACCTTCCGCCATCTGCCGCAAGGCTTCTTTCTTCGGAGTTATATCGAGTTCGCTCAGCAGGTTGATCTTTTCGGGTGTGCCTACTGACAGTTTCCATATTCCGGCATATTCATTATTGCCCCATTCTTTTGGGGTTACGTTCGGTTGACTATAGGCTGTCATGACTAAGCCGATAGACGCTAGTAATAAGGTAAGTCTTCTCATGGTATTGTTATATACGTATTTACTCCGCAAAATAAGAGTTTTTCTTTAAAAGAACAAATAGACTATACAAGATAAAAGATGGACAATCATTCGATAAATGCTATACTATTCACGTAAACACATAAAAACCCCAATATCTTTAATGCATGGATATTGGGGTAAAAAATAATCTTACAAGATTATTACAGTTTCTCTATTTCTTCAAGCGTTAGACCAGTGGCCTCCAAAATAAGTTGAATATCTAAACCTAACTTTTTCATATTTGCAGCAATCTCATTTTGCTTTCGGATTTCACCTTCTACGCGACCTTCGGCTAACCCTTCTACGCGACCTTCGGCTAACCCTTCCATACGTCCTTCTACACGCCCTTCCATACGACCTTCCATGAGACCTTCCAGCTTTGCACCATCCAGAACATCATTTTGTATCATAATGGCATTCAGGTGTTCATCGTAAGCATGACGTTCTTCGGGAGTCATATTATAATAACGTAGTTTCTCACGCGCCTCTTCCAGACCGGGAGCCGTTGTATCAGAGCGGATACACCCTGTTTTCAGATACTCTATCCATTCTTCCAACGGGGTCACAGCTACTTGATTAAACTCGTTCACACGAATCAGGTAGTATTCCGGAAAAATTTCTGCCGGAAGCTTATGCACAATTGCATTTTTCTCTTTGGTAGTCACTTCCAAACGGTCACCCGTATGTACCCCCGTGAAAATATTCTGCCCATGATACAGGTAATCGTCCCCTTTTCCTATATCAAAATATAGAATACTTATGGAGTATATTTTTTTCACTTCGCAATAACGTTCTCCCAAAGAGATATGTTCTGTAATCGCCTTAGCCACACCATAAAGGATGCGTTCAAGATAATAGAGTTCACGTGTATTCTGTACTTCCACAATGATGATATCACCCTTGCTGTTTTTAGCCTTGATATCTACTCTGTTGAATTTATCGTCAATGGTTTGCTGGTTACTTTCACTTTCCAACAACTCGATGATTTCAACCTTTTCGTCCAACAACACGGAAAGGAAGCCTTCCAGCACTCCGAAATTAGCTTTCTGACGCAAAAGACGTTTGATGGCCCAGTCAAAGCGGATATAACTATCTTTCATAAGGCAATACGATTAAACATTTCTATGCAAATATAAGCAATCCAAGTCAATATAGTTTACGGAAGTCTTACTATTTTACCTCCTCTCCCTGAATATTTCAAATCAGTTCGTATGCAATACAATCGCACCACTAATATTATCCCCTGCCTTTAACGGTTTTCTGAACGGAGCATAATAGCTACTCAAGAACATTTCGTTGCCGGCAGTGACGAAATCTGCCACCAGGAAACGGATACGGTCTTTTTCCAGCCATGAACGCCAGTGCTGTTTGCCATCTGAAACGGCGGTTACCTTATTGCCTGCGGCATTGGTTAGGCCGGCGTACCAGATATTACGACGGGTAGAGCGGAAATCGTTGCTTCCCAATTCATTGTAATCGAGGCTCCACGACCAGGTAGGTTCCACCCGCGGATTGAGATGCGAGGGTAAACCGGAATAAAACAGGTCTGCCTCTCCTACCGGACGACTGATATGGTCTTCCGGATAAACACTCCACAGGCCATCGCGACGCCAAAATGTTTTGTTGAAGGTTGCCGGAGCCTCAAAAACCAATCCCCATTGGCGGGGATTTACGTCAGCCAGCGCATTAAATGAATAGCTGACAGAAAGTTTTCCGGCCGCATTGACAGTCAGTTTATAGCTTCCTTCAAATTCTTTATAGCTTCCTTTCACCGTGACAACTACATCGTCACCGACTTTTGCCGCATCGATTTCCGTCGGGGTCCATTCCGTACAAATATCATTAAATAAAGGAGTATTTGCATTATGGTTCGGATAACAACCGCCGCCATTCAGAGGAAGCGCCATCAGCCACGGACCACCGTTCAAAATCTCCTGCTTTCCCTGTTTCAATGACAGGATTTGTCCGGTCGTGCGGCTCACTTCACAAATAAAGTTTTTGCCGGTAATGCGATAACGGTCACTTGCCTTCTTCAGTTGTGTCGTAAGCGGCTGCAATTCCGGTAATTCATTCTGAACCTGTTTACCTACCGGGATGATATACTCGTCGGCAATGAAACCGCGCGGATCGGTAAAAGAAAGATACAGCTCGTTTGCCTGATCCGGATTCATAATCGGAATACGTATCTGACCGCTCTCTCCCGGCTTAATCGAGACAAAAGAAACTCCTTGTTCATCCCCATATTTCCAGTTGAGTTGCAATTCATTGAAATTAGTATAGGTATATCTGTTTTCCAAATGAATAACCAATTCTTTAGCAGGCGACAACCGGTCCGTTTGCACACGAATCGGACTATATATCTTTTTCATATCCCAATATTCCGGTTTCGGACGACGCCATCCGTCTATTGGTCCCCACGGACCGTACCCCACAGCATCCCCATTCGGCAATTGGAAAATATCGTCGATACCCGACCAGATAGAACCGCCCAGCACACCATCCGTCTTATACATATTCTCCCAGGTCGGAAACAGTGCCAGCGCCCAGTCGCTACGCACACCGGGATCGGTCACCAACTCGCTGCGGTTGTAAACATTCAGGTGGCAATATTCCCCATACACCATCGGGCGGTCACTCTTGGCGGCAACCTTATATCCATCCGGTCCGGGATAGTGAATATTGGAAATTGGAGCCGTACTTCCCTGGTTGTTGAAACCACCGTATGCCTGATCATGGAAAGTATGCGGACGAGTCGGATCGGCTTTCTTCACATACACCTCAACCTGGGCAAACTCCTTGTTCCAATACGACTCGTTGGCAATCGACCAGAAGATAACGGACGGATGATTCCGATAGAAATGGATTGTCTCCATATTTACCTGTAAGACATACGGATAATATGTACTATCCTGATAATCGAGTACTTTCCAGTTCTCATTCGCATGATGACCAATCCAGCAAACGGGCGCTTCCACTTCGACAAACATTCCCAGTTCATCACAGATTTCAAGTAATTCTTCGCAAGGAGGATAATGTGATGTTCGGATAAAATTACAGTTAGCGGCACGATATAATTCCACATCTTTCCGTTCCAGCTCCGGAGTCATGACACGACCGGTAAGCGGGTGCGCTTCATGACGGCAGACGCCTCTCAACTTTACCGGCTTGCCGTTTACCAACAGACGGTTGCCCTGTACTTCTACTTCACGGAAACCGAAACGTTTCTCTATCTGTTCAGTGGTTACGTCCGCATTTCCCAATTCTATTTTCATCGTATATAAATAAGGATGCTCATTATCCCATTTCCGGGGATCGCCCACTTTTCCGGTTAACCAGCCGGTCCAGGTTTGGCCCGGAGACAGTTCCGGAATTGCCTGATCGAGAACAACGGGAAGGCCGCCGATCGAGAGACGAGCCGCTATATTCTTCTCCGTCTCCTTTCCGGCATTTGTCACAGCCAGATACACTTTAAGTTCAGAATCCTTATATTGCTCATCCAACTCCGTCACGATACGGAGATCGGAAATATGCACATCGGGTACGGCAAAGAGCGTGACTTTGCGCGTAATACCTCCCAGTTGATGAGCGGCATACTGCGTCAGGCTTCCCAGCATATCAGCCAGCGATTCGCTACGGACCTTCAGTGCTAATCTGTTTTCTCCCGGTTGCAAAGCTGTGGTAGCATCCAACTCAAACGCAGTCATACCTCCCATATGGGTTCCTATCTCTTTTCCGTTCAGCCAGACAATACATTCGCTGGATACACCGTCGAAACGCAACTTCACCTGCTTGCCTTTCCAGTCCGCCGGCAACGTAAAAAGAGTCTGATAACCTCCAAAACCGGCAGAATCGACTTTGAATCCCTGCATCAACCATTGTCCGGGTACGACAATCGGACTCCAGCCGTCCGTATCGGCCTTGCGGGTATAAAAATCAGCTTTCGGAGACGGGTTAAACTGCCAGGTCCCGTTCAATGACAGAACTGGATTGTACACGCCCGGCACACTGTACGGAACAGTTGTATAAACCGGAAGATGTTCTTCCACATTCACGGTCGTATCCACCCGGTAACTCTGCGTCTGCGCCAGCGCCAGCTTTTTATCCCCTTCAAACGGAATCGGTTTCTTTGGATTGGATGAATAAAGATTCAATTCCGAAACAATGGCATTCGGTCCTTTCAATACTTCGAAAACCAGTACCAGCTGCCCATAGGCAAATGCCTTTTTCGGCAGATCGATACGATAACGCTGTTCCTTCCCTTTTTCAAGAACGACAGGAGCCTGTACCTCGTTTCCATCGGCTACGATCCGTTGCCTGCGCTCGCTATCCGCCAGATAGACTACCTCCAACTGGTAATCCGCCTGTATATCCAAACGGTCGAAAGCATAGATAACAGACCCTCCGAAATTGCAGGTTCTTGCCATCATATTTCCTCCCGTTTCATCGGGCATGGTATAATTATCGCCTTTTACCAGAAACGGTTGTTTACCGTCCACACCACAGTCGTTGGAAGCAACCGGATGCAAGGTCGTTGTTTGTGCGCTCATTGTTACAATCGAAAGTAACAAGATCAAGGTACTTAGAACAGGCCTCCTGTGCCTGGATCGTTCAAGGTTATTCATGCTATATCATATTTAATATTTCTACTGCAATATTACGAATATATGCTCGCTTTACCCGTATATTTTTCCGATAGAAAAAACGAGAGGATGGAACTAATGCCGGATAAACTTATACAAAACGGAATAACGACACATTACTAATTAATGACCTTATTTCATAATAATAATATATTATTGAATAATAAACAAGATATATAGTTCATTATCCAAATTGTTTCCGTTCCTTTGCATCAGAAACAATAAGAGATTTATTTCGATCTTACTTTCACATGTATCTCCTCAGTTATAGACATTGAGTATTTCCATCTCTGATAAAGACCTTCCTAAAGTTTTATTGT